>ULTZ01041382.1_pt1 | contig 60252 bp, 35 predicted proteins | sample 1957981 | NCBI WGS metagenome assembly ULTZ01 (sample SAMEA4835745, study PRJEB28245) | human gut metagenome | biome: gut microbiome; material: fecal sample | place: Denmark | collected 2008
CGGTCAGCTGCTGCCATTCGCGGGAGAGCACCTGACGGCTGAACCGGCTGAAGGCTTCCGCCTGGGGGATATACAGTTCGTCGAGCGTCCGGTGGATGACCCACAGACGGCTGAGGTCTCCCTTGACGAGTGTGACGTCGCGCTTGACGCTGTTCTTCAGTGTGAGCAGTTCCTGCTGGAGGGCGGCAGTCTTCTGTGCGGCGTCGGTGTAGTGCGACACCATGTTGAGGGCAGCCAGCACGAGTCCAGCCTGCTTGCTGCCTCCGCTGCGGTAGGATGCGCCCGCGCGCCGCACGGACTCCTGGAAGCTGTCGGAGATGTCGCTCATGAGGAGTGCACAGCGTTCGGTCACCTTGTCGTAGTCGAGCTGCACGCGTTGCAGCATGTCGCGCAGGTCGAGCCACTGGACGGAGTCGAAGTCGAAGAGTTCGGGGGCTACCGCCTTGACGGAGTCGCCGAAGGTGTCGGTCAGCGTGAGGGCGTACTCGCGGTAGATGTCGCAGATGTAGGTGCGGAGCCGCACGAAGTCCGCCATGAGGGTCTTGATGTGCTGTTTGGCATCGTCATAGCCGGCGACCATCTGCGTGTATCCGTTGAACACGGCGGTGGCTTCGTTGCGAACCTTGACCACGCCCTGTGTTCCCACCACGGTGTTGAGGAGGCTTCCTCCGCCGGCAATCTGCACGTTCATGGCTTGGGTGACGCGCTGTTCGAGTGCGCGCAGGGCATCGTTCCCTCCGTCGAGCTGCTTGTGCAGGTAGGGGAAGAGTGCGTCGTCCTGTGTCTCGACGAGGTGTTCCACGCCATACTCGTCGACAAGCCCTCGTTTCCCGTCGTTGTCGTAGAAGGCTTGGCGGATGGCCTTGTCATCGCGGAAGTGCCTGTATGCTTCCCAGACGAGCATGCCGACTTCGAACCCGTCTTTGGAGATGCCCATTTCCTGTAGGTCGAACGCGAGGTCCGCCCGTGTATAGGTTCCTCCGTTCTGCTCCAGCCGATGGGCGATGTCGCGAATCTTCTGATAAATCTTTTGTTTGTCCATGGGGTATGGGTTAAATGTGTTTTGTTTGCTGCGAAGTTAGGGGTGAGGTGTGCTAAAGGGAGGGGCATAGGGGAGAATAAATCCTGTTGCACCGATAATTGCATACAAAACCATTAGTTCTATTAATGTCGTCCTGTACTACGATATCTTTATGACATGTAGTGTATTTCATTATTTTTTGTTTCATGGCATTCTATGTTTCAATATTATTTAACCGTTGTTTGCACTACGCTCTTAAATATCTCATTGAAGTCCTTATATGCATCCTCTGTTAATACCTCTTTTGCATAAGCTCGGATATTTACAAAAAGTTCTTCTTTGGTATTACATTGATCTATAACTTCAGCAAGTCCATTATGGAATTTAGCTGAAAGTGATGAATTAGGTCTACCACTTGAAGGATGCCCACCGCCTATTTTAAAATTGACATTACTAGTCTTCTGAGTTAATTCTGTCAAGGCAATAGCTAAAAAATCCCCATCTTTTCCCCATTTTTCATCAAGAAGGAAACCTTCAAAATTCTTTGTCATAAGCCATTCATGATAGCCGCCTCCACCTTTAGCACTTCTAATTGCACTGTTTATGTAGCTTCTAATATTGGGCTGTTCCAAAATTTGTGCTACCTGTTTTTATCTCCATCTGCCAAACGTATAAAAAATTCCAAGAAACCATTCTCATTTCCTGTATAAGCTTTAATTATAGATTTAAGATTAGCCTTATCTGCATTCTGCATAAGGTAATCAAACTCTTTCTTTTTCAATTTAATAGGCCCTTTAGCCTTTATTTGTTGTAGCCTTTTGTATATAAGCGTTTTTGGAAGTTGGCTTTTTAAATATGTAGATTCAAATTTTTTCTTGGCAGATGACGTCATATTTTTAGCCATTTGCATCGGAGATGATTTAGAATTACCCCCTCCCTTCAACAATGACTTATAATTCGAATGGATCATTTTCTGTGTTACAACACTAGAACGAGTCTTAGCAGCCTTAGAAACCAATCTTTTATTACCGTATTCAAAGAAAGACTTAAAGCCCTCCTTTCCCAAACGTTGAGTTAATTGCTCACGCAAACCCCTCTTAACCATCTGCTTGGCAACCGCATCAGCAACTGCATGATGACCAACGACCTTTGTTTCCGCTTTTACCGATTGCTTTACACTCTTCTTTACAACACTTTTACCCAAGGTCTTTGCTACAGACCCCAATTGTGGATATACAGGCAAGCAAATGAAACACATCAATATACTGCCCACAAATATTTTTAACAGATTTATTTTCATAATGCCATTTCAATTAAATCAAACAATACTTTATTACTTCTATCTATAGCTTGCAAGATCTGCTGTTCATACCTAGACAAAACAGTATCCTCTATATTGCTGCTAATACTTTCTGTACATACAGAAAGCAATTGTTGTTCCGGTTCAACCTCTTGATTCTTTATTTCATCATATATCTCATGTACATCATAGGTCGCATTTCCAATCTCGTATAATAAAGTTCCGAAGCCTCCGGTCAAAGCTCCAACCGCCACAGGTGCTACATAGTCTTTCACAAATGTCGTAGTCATTGACATTGTCTCATTGGAAGTAAAATCTTCCACTTGTTTCAATATATCAGCGGATATATCAATCGATATGGTAGGTACTTCAATTTTCAACGTTCTTGTTACATTTCTATTCGTCACGTCGTGAAAATATAGTCTTTGAAATTCACAAATACTGTCCAAATAAGATTGAACATATTTAATCATGTGCTCCTCGTATACTTGAACATGAATATTTTCTTTCCATAAAGTTTTAAACTCTTTACTATCCTTTCCCAAGAAGAATTCCAATTTTCTATAGTTTAAAAAGCCTCCGGCATATTTATCAATCAAATTTTCCATATCAGCCGTCAGCATCGAATCCAATTCAATCTTCATCAATGGCAATACCTCCGATGTGAACAGCTGTTTCTGCAACTCAGAATATTCCGCAATCTCCGATTTAATTTCTTGCAGATAAATTGCACGAGCCTGATGATAATAGGCATCTATTTCATCCTTCAAAGGTGTTGATTTTAAGGAATTGGCGATGCTCTTCAGTTCATAATAACTGCATCCACCTACTACGGCAGGAAAGATTGAGTCACGATAAAAAGCATCTAGAAAATCGTACTTCATCCGATTTTCTGCATAAAAAGAAGCCCCTACTTGTGGTGACATCTCCATAAAAGTCTGCATTGCATTTCCCCTTGTCAACTCAGATTCGTGCCGACTACTACACGAAGATATGTATATTGACATGAATACTAACAATGCCATATAAATAAGCCGTTTAGTTCTCATAATATTCCAAGTAAAAAATATGAATTTATATTTATTCAAGACGGTATATACAAAATCATTCGCACCTTCCAACATCATAACCACAGCATTGATAAGTTATCAACGCATCAGTCTCTGTAAATCTCAACGCTTCCGTCTGCGTTAAATTTAATTTTACGATAACCTATAAGAAGAGCTGTCATCGCAATTCCTCCTCCGACAAGGATTACCAACTCTGTAGTCGATATAGCCACAGTTCCCGCCATCAACCCCATGGTAGAAGCTCCCACGGCAGAAGCCCCACCAGTGAACGGAATGGCTGCTATTGAAGCTGCAGCAATTATCCCGGCTACTATTTTTCTATTTCTTCTCTTTCGCTTGATTCTCTTAGCCAGCTCACCTCTTATAATTATCTTAGTTGCTTTGGATTCCAAAGCTTTTTGGAGCTCATCTTTTGTATATACTGTTACCATATCTATATTATTTTTTGATTATTAATCATTTCCTTTTCTCTTTCTTCCATCCTCTCCCAAATCCCCCGGTACACCCATTCATGGAGCCTGCCCAGCCATCCTGCGGGGCGTGTACGTATGCTGCCGCAATGCGGGCAACGTTGGGGCATGGTGTAGAAGGTAGCGGCATACTCGATGTCCAGACCGGGGAACTTCTTGCCGCAATGGGTACACTTGAATTGGGTTATTCCGCGTAACATAGCCTTACAATGCCGGAGAATGATGACCCTTGTTCTCCCCCTTGGGATGATGCACACACTGACCACCGGTCATGACCTGGATGCTGGGAAACTTCTTGCCACAATATTTACACGTGTATTCACTCTTTTCCGTCCCTTCGTAGAGCTTGTGACGTCCCTTGTTCGGTCCGTCGGGGTGACGGACGCAGGTGGCGGAAGTCAACTGACGGACACTAGCGAACTTCTTGCCGCAGTATTCGCAATAACAGGTGGGGGTTGATGAAGACATGGTCACTCCTTTCCCGGGCAGTATGCCCGACGTGAAGAGCAGGTACAGACCGAAGGCTGCAACGCTCATGGATAAGATGGATACTCGGTTTTTCATGCGTTCTTCCGTTTTTTGGGGTTATCATTCGGCATCGGTTTTTCAAAGTTATTTGTCTCGTGCACCACAGCCAAATTATTTTAGGTTCAAGTAGGTTCACAAATGAAAGATTTTTTTAGCCCTCCGACAACGAGGATTTTTAGCCCATTGACTGATGCAAAGAAAAGGGCACCCTGTGCCAAAGCGTTGCACGGTTCGGATTTTTTTTCACACGGGACAAAGGGGCGTGTGGGGCGATTCATTTGACCGTTTGACGAATGACACAGCGGGGCATCCCCCCCCGGACAGGAATCTGAAAGGAAAATTTGTCCGTCAACGGCAAAGCCGTTAATTTTGCACCGCTTCTCAGGTGACGGGAAGAGGTCCCGTCGGCTGATGCATGCCTCAACTATACCTTATATATATATGATCTATCCACAGAACTTTGAACAGAAGATAGGCTTTGACCAGATACGCGGACTGCTGAAAGGGCAGTGCCTCAGTTCGCTGGGACAGGAACGTGTCGACGCCCTGGCATTCTCCGACCGTCGGGAGGACATCGGACGCCGGCTGGAAGAGACTGCCGAGTTCGTCCGCATCATTCAGGAGGAAGACAGCTTCCCCGACCAATATTTCATCGACGTACGTCCCTCGCTGCGCCGCATCCGCGTGGAAGGGCTCTACCTCGACGAGCAGGAGGTGTTCGACCTGCGCCGCTCGCTGGAGACCATCCACGGCATCGTCCGCTTCCTGCACTGGGAAGAGGAGGAGACGGGCGACTACCCCTACCCTGCCCTGCAGGCACTGGCAGGCGACGTGGCGGTGTTTCCTCAGCTCCTCGGCGCCATCGACCGCATCCTGGACAACTACGGGAAAATCAAGGACTCTGCGTCCGCTGAGCTGCTGCGCATCCGTCGGGAGATACTCTCCACCACGAGCGGCATCTCGCGCAGCCTCAACGCCATCCTCCGTTCGGCACAGTCGGAAGGCTATGTGGACAAGGACGTGGCACCCACCATGCGCGACGGCCGTCTGGTCATCCCCGTGGCTCCAGGCATGAAACGCAAGATACGCGGCATCGTGCACGACGAGTCCGCTACGGGCAAAACGGTCTTCATCGAACCGGCGGAAGTGGTGGAGGCGAACAACCGCATCCGCGAGCTGGAGGGGGAGGAACGGCGCGAGGTCATCCGCATCCTGACGGAGTTCTCTGCCACGGTGCGTCCGCTGATACCGGACATCCTGCGCTCCTACGAGTTCCTGGCGGAAATAGACTTCATCCGTGCAAAGGCACGCTTTGCCATCCGCACGCACTCCATCAAGCCCCTGCTGGAGGACCGTCCGCTCATCGACTGGGCAACGGCGGTGCACCCCCTGCTGCAACTGTCGCTGGAGAAACACGGCAAGAAGGTGGTTCCGCTGGACATCGAGCTGGACGAGAAGCAGCGCATCCTCATCATATCGGGTCCGAATGCCGGCGGCAAGTCGGTGTGCCTGAAGACGGTGGGGCTACTGCAATACATGTTGCAATGCGGACTGCTCATCCCGCTGCACGAGCGCAGCCGGACGGGCATCTTCGGCAGCATCTTCATCGACATCGGCGACGAGCAGAGCATCGAGAACGACCTGAGCACCTACTCCTCTCACCTGCTCAACATGAAGCAGACCATGAAGCACTGCGACGGACGGAGCCTCATCCTCATCGACGAGTTCGGCAGCGGCACGGAACCACAGATAGGCGGTGCCATGGCGGAAGCGGTACTGAAGCGGTTCAACGACCGGAAGGCGTTCGGCGTCATCACCACGCACTACCAGAACCTGAAGCACTTTGCGGATGCCCACGAGGGGGTGGTCAACGGGGCGATGCTCTATGACCGCCACCACATGCAGGCGCTCTTCCAGCTCCAGATAGGCAACCCGGGCAGCTCGTTCGCCGTGGAGATTGCCCGCAAGATAGGCATCCCGGAGGAGGTGATTGCCGACGCGTCCGCCATCGTGGGCAGCGAGTACATCAACGCCGACAAGTATCTGCAGGACATCGTCCGCGACAAGCGCTACTGGGAGACCAAGCGACAGAACATCCGCAAGCGGGAGAAGCAGATGGAAGAGACCATCGCCCGCTATGAGGCGCAGCTGAAGGAGCTGGAGGAGAGCCGCAAGGACATCCTGCGCCGGGCGAAGGAGGATGCACAGCACCTGCTGGAGGAGTCGAACGCCCGCATCGAAAACACCATCCGCACCATCAAGGAGTCGCAGGCGGAGAAGGAGAAGACACGGACCGCCCGTCAGGAACTGGACGAGTTCAAGGAGTCGGTGAAAGACATCGAGAAGCAGAAGGCGGAAGAGAAGATTGCCCGCAAGATGGAACAGCTGCTGGAGAAGCAGCGCCGGCGCGAGGAACGGAAGAAGCAACCGAAGGGGGAAACGACACAGACGGTGGTGAAGCCGCGCCCCGTGCAACCGCTGCAACCGGGCGACCCGGTACGCATCAAGGGACAGACGTCCGTGGGTGAGTTGCTGGACATCAGCGGAAAGAATGCGACGGTGGCATTCGGCATGATTAAGACGACGGTGAAGCTCGACCGCCTGGAGCGCACCGATGCTCCGGTGACAAAGACCGGACTGGAGAAGAGCTCATCGTTCGTCAGCACCAGCACGCAGGAGAGTGTGTATGAGAAGAAGTTGCAGTTCAAACAGGACATCGACGTGCGCGGCATGCGTGGCGACGAGGCGATCCAGGCGGTGACCTACTTCATCGACGATGCCATCCTGCTGGGAGTAAGCCGCGTGCGTATCCTGCACGGGACGGGTACGGGCATCCTGCGCACGCTCATCCGCGACTACCTGAAGACGGTGCCCGGCGTACGTCACTTCCAGGACGAACATGTGCAGTTCGGCGGTGCCGGGATTACGGTAGTGGATTTGGAGTGAGAGCTGCGGACAGGAAATTAAAAGAATGAAGAGTGAAGAATGAGGACCCCAAACAGGCTCCTGCATTCTTCACTCTTCTTCATTTATCTAGTTTGCATTGTAACGGGGGAGCATCTCTTTGGTGGGACACTCGTAGTTGGAGATGGGGAGCTGCACCTTCCGCAGGTCCTTCAGCTTGAAGTGCGTCTTCTCGATGTCTTTCGGAAGCTTCCGCTTGGAGAAGGTCTGGAAGTAGAGCAGGCAGGCGTCCTTCCACCACACGGCGTCGTGCGCCTGAATGTCAAACTTCTCCTCGATACGGTCGTAACGCTCGGCATCGACGTAAGGCTTCATCCGGGTCCACACGTCGCAGAAGCCGCGGGCAGCCTTCACGCCGTCATCGTACTTGTGGCAAAGCTCGTCCCAGAACGTGCGTCCGCTCTTCATCTTGTAGTCCCAGGGGACGTGATGGAACCAGAGGAGGTACTTCTCAGGACAAGTCGCCAGGTCGCCGTAGAGACGGCACAGGGAGTCGGGGTATTGCGCTACGGCATTCGAACCGCGGCTCGTGCGGTCGAAGCCCAACCCTTCCTTATCCGCACGGTGATAGTACGGCGGCATCCAGTCGCGGCGTGCACCCGGCACATCGTACCACGGTTCGGGACCGTAATGGTGGTTGCCGGCAAAGATATGGTGCAAGCCCAGCGGCATCATGTAGTCGACCACAACCTCACGGCTGTCGAGCATCACCTGCTTCATGGCATCCACGAATGCCGGTTCGTCCGTGAACGTCTGCTTCAGCCACTCGTCCGCCATCTGTGCGGGGGTCAGCGAGGGGTTCCACGCCATGCGTCCGAAGGCATACCAGTTGGACTGGGCAAGGTCGTGCCCGCACCAGTTGACGTCGTCGCCCACATTGCTCACGGCACATACGGCACGCAGGGAACGCGGACAGACGTCCTCGAAGAACTCCGTCCACATGGGCGGCAGGTAAGCCAGGTGGTTGGAGTGACCCAGGTACTCCTGCGTGAGCTGGAACTCCACCATCAGGTCGGTGTGCTTCATCGCCGTGAACAGCGGACTGTAGGGTTCGCGCGGCTGGAAGTCAACCGGTCCGTTCTTCACCTGCACGATGACGTTGTCCATGAACTGTCCGTCGAGCGGCAGGAATTCATTGTACGCCTGCTTGGCACGGTCATCGCTGGAGGGAGCATAGACGAAGGCACGCCACATGACGATGCCTCCGTAGGGCTTCAGCGCCGTAGCCAGCATGTTGGCTCCTTCGGCATGTGTGCGGTGATAGTCACAGGGACCGGGTTGCCCTTCCGAGTTCGCCTTCACCAGGAAGCCGCCGAAGTCGGGGATGAGGGCATAAATCTCACTCACCTTCTGCTTCCACCATGCCTGTACGCCGGCATCGAGCGGGTCGGCAGTCTCCAGTCCGCCCAGGCCCATCGGCGAAGCGAAGTTCACCGACAGATAGACCTTCACTCCGTAGGGACGGAAGATGTCGGCGAGCACCTTCACCTTCTTCAGGTAGTCTGTCGCCAGCATCTTGGGCGAAGCATTCACGTTGTTCAGCACGGCTCCGTTGATACCCACCGACGCATTTGCCCGGGCGTATGCCTCGTAGCGGAGTGAGACGGCGGGCAGTTCCTCCCATTTCCACAGGGAGTGTCCGGCATAACCCCGTTCGATGGTCCCGTCGAGGTTGTCCCAGTGGTCGAGGATGCGGAGGTCGTATGCCGGACGTTCGGTGACATCCAGCTGCGAGCAGTCCGCCCCGGTGGCTTGCAGACGCAGGAGGTGATAAGCTCCGTAGAGCAACCCCTTCTCGCCCGACGCACCGATGACGATGCGTCCGTCGCGGCTGCGGAGGGGGTAGCCTTCCGGTCCCAGGGCGCGGTGGTCGGCATCCGCCATGAGCTGCAACGCCACGGGCACGCCTTTCCAACAGGTCTTCAGTTCACGTACGGCAACCTCAGTTACGGGCGTGTGCAGGAGGCAGTCGACCTGCGCCCCGCTCCCCGCTTCCTGACGGAGCCACAGCCTGCTGCCGTCTTCCGCCCACACCGTGAACGTCAGGCAGCAGCAAGCCAGGAGGGTCAAGAAGCTGCGAAGCTTCATTCGGCACCTCCGTCGATGGTGATAATCTTGCCGTCGGCATCATACTCCAGCTCAACAACCTTCAGGCTGCGGAGCCAGGTCTTCCCGTTGGAAGGCACACAGTCGTGGTGGAACAGATACCACTTGCCCTTGTACTCCACGATGGAGTGGTGGGTGGTCCAGCCTACGACCGGAGTCAGGATGACGCCCTGATAGGTGAACGGTCCGTAAGGATTGTCACCGGTGGCATAGCACAGGAAGTGGGTGTCGCCGGTCGAATAGGAGAAGTAATACTTGCCGTTGTACTTGTGCATCCACGATGCCTCGAAGAAACGGTGGGGGTCAGAGGCGGTCAGCGGCTTGCCGTCGGCATCGACCACAACGACCGGTTTGGGTTCCTCGGCAAACTCCAGCATGTCGTCTGCCAGACGCACCACACGTCCGGGCAATGCCGGCTCGTCTCCTTCGGGAAGCGAGGGATGCTCGACAGCCTTGTTGTCGCGGTAGCGTTGGAGCTGTCCGCCCCAGATGCCGCCGAAGTACATATAGTAGGAGCCGTCGTCGTCACGGAACACGGCGGGGTCGATGCTGTAGCTGCCCTTCATGGGGTCCGGCTGCGGAGTGAACGGTCCTTCGGGACGGTCGGAGATTGCCACGCCCATGTGGAAGACATCGTTGCGGTCCTTCATCGGGAAGTACATGTAATACTTACCATCCTTGAAAGCCACGTCGCAGTCCCACAGCTGGCGTCCTGCCCAGGGCACATCCTCCACACGCAGCACCACGCCGTGGTCGGTCACCTCGCCGTGCATCACGTCGTCAGTCGAGAACACGTGGTAGTCCTTCATGTTGAAGTGGTCGCCGTTGTCATTCTCAGGCACACCGCTCTCCCAGTCATGGGACGGATAGATATAGACTTTTCCATTAAAGACATGTACCGAAGGGTCGGCCATGTAGTCACCCGGAACCAGGTATCTTGCTTCTTTCTTCATAGTGTTATTGGATTTAATGCGTGTTGTTTTGATTCTTCTGTGCTTCGTCAATCAGTTCCAGCACGAAGGGCTTCGGCTGACCGTCGCGGCCAATCAGCAACGGGTAGTCCTTACGTCCGGGAACGGGAAAGTTGTTCTTCCAGGAACCGCGGTCGGTCAATCCCCATGCCGTGACGCGCTGGATGACGTCGGAGTGCTTCTCGAACAGTTCGAAGAATGTCTTCATGCGTGCATTCCACTTCTCAGATACGGAGTCGGGCAATGCCTCGGGATAGGGATTCAGGCGTTGCTTGAACGCGACGGTGTCGCTCACATTGGCACTCCGGCTGACGGTGGGCAGGGCACTCATGTCCCGCTCGGTAATCATCACCTTCACGCCTTCGGCAGCAAACGCCTCAATGCTGCGCTCGAACTCTTCGATGTCGGGGTGGTCCATACCCATGTGTCCCTGCATGCCGACGGCATCGATGCGCAAGCCTCTCTCCTTCAGCTGACGGATGAGCTTCACCACACCGTCGCGACGTCCCGGCACGTTCATGCCGTAGTCATTGTAATACAGCTCTACATCGGGGTCTGCCTCGTGGGCATACTGGAAAGCCAGGGGAATGAACTCTTCGCCCAATATCTCGTAGAAGGGGCTCTTGCGGTAGGAGCCGTCTTCGAGGATGGCTTCGTTGACCACGTCGTAACCTTTGATTTTGCCTTTATAGCGGGTCAGGATGGTGGTGATGTGGTCCTTCATGCGCTGCTTCAGCACTTCGGGAGTGACAGGCTTGCCGTCCTTGTCCACACAGAACCACTTCGCCAGCTGGCTGTGCCAGATCAGGCAGTGACCGATCATCTCCATGCCGTTCTCGTGGGCAAAGTTGACGATGGTATCGGCGGAAGCGAAGTTGTAGCGGTCTTCGGCAGGATGGATAATCATGCTCTTCATGACGTTCTCCGCCACGATGGAGTTGAAGTGCTGCTTGATCAGCTTGACGGCATTCGTATCCGTGACTTCACGGGGTGTGACTGCCACGCCCATCGTGAATTTGCCTTCTACCACGTCTTTCAACCCCGGAGGTGGAGCGGTCGCCACCGTCTGCTGCTTGCAGGAGCAAGCCAAAGAAACCACCAGGACGGCTCCCAACATCAGTTTCATCTGTTTCATACTCATTAGTTGTTATAGGAATTCATCACACTTCTGTTTGATTCTGCGGACGAGCCGTTCACTCGTTCTCTTGCTGGCTTCTGCGTTCTGCCAGTTCAGCCTGCATCCGCTCGTTATGCTGCTTCGTGATGGGATAGAAGCACAAGGCTACCACACCGACGGCAAAGGTCAATGCCGGAATCAGGCTCGACGACAGCACGATGCCGTCGATGGCGGATTCGCTCTGTACCACGCCGTGACCGGAAACGTAACCGAAGCCCGAGAGCAGGAAACCCAGGATGGCGCCACCCACACCGAGACCGGCTTTCAGGGCGAACACCACACCGGCGAAGACAAAGCCTGTGGCACGACGGTGATGCACGTATTCGGAGTGGTCAGCCACGTCGGCAATCATCGCCCAGAGCAGAGGTACGGTGGGTGCATAAGCGAGGCTCTTCAGGAAGTTCAGGGTGAACATCAGCCCGATGCTGTCGGGAGCAGGCAAGTAGAACATGGCGGTGAAGACGGCTGTGAGTGCCAGGCAGACGATGAAGGTGTTGCGCTTGCCAAAACGGCCTGCCAGGTAGTTCGACAGCAGGATGACACCGAAGAACTGCACGATGGCTCCCACCATGTTGAACACGCCGAAGCCGACTTCATAGGCATGGTCGGGCGAGTTGAGCACTAGACCGAAGGCATTGAGGATGGCATAGCCCACCGAACCGTCGTCAGCCGGCATCACCAGTCCGAGTGAATCCAGGAAAGAGTAGAGGGCGCCACGGTCCACGTAGTTCTCGAAGTAATAGTTCATGGCACTGCCCCACATCGCCAGCGTGATGAACACGAACAGCGTCAGGATGAACATGGCACGCCAGGGCACACTGCTGAACACGTCCTTCACGTCTTCGCGGATGTTGGTCTTCTGCCCGGCGGGAGGCGTGATGCGCTCCTTTGCCGAGAAGAACACGACCACCAGGAAGACCAGACCGACAGCTGCAAACAGACTGATGGTGCACAGCCAGCCGTGAGCAAGGTCTTCGCCTGCCGAGAACTTGTTCACCAGCGGAAGGGTCAAGCCCTGGACAACGAACTGTCCGATGGTGGAGAAGACAAAACGGACGGACGTGATGCTCGTGCGCTCCTTGATGTCAGCCGACATCACTCCACCCAACGAAGAATAGGGCGTGTTGTTGAACGAGTACATCGTCATCAATAAGGTATAGGAGATGGTGGCGTAGAGGGCGACGAGTCCCTTGTCCTCGATGCCGGGATTGTAGAACGCCAATACGTAGAACACCATGAAGGGCAGCGCCGTCCACAGTACCCACGGACGGTATTTACCCCAACGGGAATTGGTGCGGTCGGAAAGGATTCCTACGGTCGGGTCGACAAAGGCATCCACGATGCGGGCAACCAGCATCACCGTTCCGGCAATGGCGCCTTCGAGTCCGAACACGTCGGTGTAGAACTTGGTCTGATAGATCATCATCATCTGGAACACCAGATTAGCGGAGCAGTCGCCAAGTCCGTAACCGACTTTCTCCACCAATGACACTTTTTGGTTCTGTAACATTTTCACAGTATTAAATTGGTTTATGATTAAACGCTTGTTCACTTGCTGCATACTGCAAAGGGACACTGCTCCGACCGTTCGGGTCTCTTCAGCGTCCTGTGTCCGGCATCCGGTCCCCGGAGGGAGCCTGACCGTATGCCGCCGGATGCAGGCGACGGCAACCTGATGTTCCTTCCTCCACACCCGGCGAAGGAAGCAGGCAGGACGAAACATCCTGCACAATATATGGTTTCTAGCATACGCTACGTTTTTAGTCTGTTAAACAAAGCCTGCCGGGAAGTCCGATGTCGGACAGGACCCGGCAAGCTACCTGAAAAACCTATTACCTTTTAATACTATACTAACTATGAAGTCAGACCTCCGGATGCCGGAGAGCGGCACCAGTCCGTCTCCACTCTGACCGGAAGACCCGCCTCACGGCGACAACCAGCCAGCGCAAGCAGCCCGAAGCCTGCTTTATGTCTTTCTCATCAATTTCCATTCATAATGTTATCCTGACAATCTTCCTCCCTCTCACGGTCTACCCACTGAAAGCAATCTCTACATTCATGTAACTCTATCATCTCAGTAAGATAAACGATGAGGCGGATGCCTCGTTCGTCAGGAATGAACCAAAGCTGTGTCTGATGCGCGGCTCCGGTCCTCCTGATACGAAACAAACACATATTACGAGCGGAAATCATGTCTATTCAGTCTTTCCATCGGGAACATTCATCTTGTTCCTTACGGAGGCAAAAGTACAAAAGAAATGGAATCCGCAAGCATTCTGGCGTTACATATCTTTCCGGGATTGTTTCATCCGCGTTTCTTCTCGTTTCTTTTTCGTTCAATCTCGTTACACAGATTCATTAAGACGCACTCATTCAACGACTTGAATAAGGTTTACCTTTTTTGTCTTCGGGACGGAAAAATGCGGATGACACACCGACGGGAACGCATCGGCGTGCGGGCAGGAAGGGGACATCCCGGGGGTATGCAGGACACAGGCGGCGGTTAGACAGGACAAGACCCGGGGATAGACAGACCAAAGTATTATACTTAGCCTGCCAAAGTATTATACTTAGACCCCCTAAGTATTATACTTTGGTCCGTCTATCCCGGGCTTCGTACGCACTGAGTCCCGGCATGGACAGCGTCTGTCCCGGGCAGGGACTCACTGGGAGACCTTCTCGATGTAGTCGGTCGGGGAAACGCCCCAATATTTGCGGAAGCAGGTGGAGAAGTACGTCTGGTTGGTATAGCCCACCGCATAAGCCACCTGGGCGATGTTCACCTTGTTCTCCTTGAGCAGGGTGGCGGCGTGCTTCATGCGGACGTTGCGTATCAGGTCGCTCGCGGGCAGTCCCGTCAGCTCCTTCAGCTTGCGGTGCAGTTGCACACGGCTCAGACCGACCGCCTCGGCAAGGCTCTCCACGGAGAAGTCGGGGTTGGCGATGTTCTCCTGGATGGACCTCATCACACGCTCCATGAGGGCAGAGTCGTTCGACTTGATTTCGGGGAGCTTCACCTCGTCGCTTTCTGTCAGCCCCAGCAACTTGCCACGCAGCTTCATGCGGTTGGTGAGCGTCGTGTATATCAGGCTCTCCAGCTCCTGCATCACGAAGGGCTTTGCCAGATAGGCATCCACCCCCGACTCCAGCCCCTGCAGGCGGTCTGACAGTTCGCTCTTCGACGAAAGCAGGATGATGGGGATGTGGCTTGTCGCGTCATTGGTCTTCAGCATCTTCACCAGAGCATAGCCATCCATCTCGGGCATCACGACATCCGACACCACCAGGTCGGGCTGCTCCGACAGGACGAGCTGCATCGCCTCCTTGCCGTTGCCGGCGGTCACTACCTTATAGACAGGCTCCAGTTCGGTCCGGACAAAGGAGCAGACCTCCTCGTCGTCGTCCACCACCAGGACCTTGTAGGAGGTCTTGGCACGGACGGGCTTCCGGTTTTCTTCCTCCTGCCCCGTCCCTATCGCCGACAGTCCTGCCGGCTGCGGAAGCTCGAGCGAGTGGAAGTCCGGCTCCTCGGTGCACAGCTCGTCAGCACGCAGGTGGGCATTGCCCAGCGGGATATGGATGACGAAGACGCTTCCGTGTGTGTCCTTGCGGTTCATTGCCACGATGGTCCCGTGATGCAGTTCCACCAGCAGACGTGCCAGGTTCAGCCCGATGCCGAAGCCCAGCGAATTGGTGTGCAGGGAGGAGGAAGCCTGATAGAAGCGTTCGAAGATGCGTTCCAGCTTGTTCTCGTCGATGCCCGAACCGGTGTCCGACACGGCAATCTCGACATAATCCTTCAGGGCGCCGCTGCGCTTGGAGTCATGGCCCTCGCGCAGGACAATGCGGATATCTCCGCCGTCGGGGGTGTACTTGAGGGCATTGGAAAGGATGTTGACCAGGACTTTATCAAAGTTGTTGCGGTCAATCCAGGCATAGAGTTCGTCCGCCTCGTGCTCGAAGGAGAAGGTGATGTGCTTCTTCTCCGCCTGGAACGCGAAGAGCTGGTAGAGGTCGTCGATGAAGACCACGAGGTCCGTCCGGCTGAGCGCCATCTTCATCTGCCCCTTGTCGATGCGGCGGATGTCGAGCAGCTGGTTGAGCAGGGATAGGATGCGGTTGGAGTTGCGGTACATCGCCCGGAGTGCCTTGGTGGTCGCGGCGTCATGGGGCTTGCCCAGCAGTGACTCCAGCGGACTGATGATGAGGGTCATCGGCGAACGCAGCTCGTGCGCCACATTGATGAAGAAGCGCAACTTCTCCTCGCTCAGCTTCTCCTGCTGCTTGCGTCGGATGAAATAGTAGACCAGATAGAGGATTGCCAACAGCAGCAGGGCATACACCAGGTAGGCCCACCCGGACAGGTACCACACCGGACGCACCTCCAGCCAAAGCGTCTTCACCGGCGAATAGGAGCCGTTGAGGCAGGCTCTCACCTCCAGCTGATAGGTCCCGGCAGGCAGGTGCATGAAGGCGATGCGGTTCTCGCCCGCCAGCGTACGGCTCCACACGGGCGTCCGGTTGGCGAAACGGTATTCATAGTAAATGTTCCCGGCATTGACAAAGTCCATGGTGGAGAAGACGAGGGAGAAGATGTTGTCCTCGTGTGCCAGCTCGATGTGCTCCACGTCTTCGATGCGCCGGTCCACCTTGTATTTCCGTTCGGGAGTCGTCATCTGCTTGTCCACCGGAAGGTTGCCGATGAACACGTGGGTCAGCACCACGGGATGCCGGTATGCCTCCACCGCCATGCTGACGGGCTGGAAGCTGGTCACGCCGACGCTCTGCCCGAAATAGACCCGGTCATGCACGGCGTCGTAACCGTAGAGCCCGCGCATGTACTCGGAGTTGCCCAGTTCGGAGGTGGAGAAATAGTTGATGATGGACGCCTCGCGCCCCTTCTCGCGGTGAATCCGGCTGATGCCCTTGAACGTGCTGCACCAGATGTTGCCCGCCTTGTCTTCCGCCAGTCCGCAGACCACGCCGCCCACCAGGCCTTCCTTTGCCGTATGGGCAGTGAAGGCGGCGTGAACCGGGTCATACATCCACAGCCCCTTGTTCGTCCCAATCCAGATGTTCCCCTGACGGTCCTCCAGCAGCGAGTAGCAGATGCATCCGCCCAGGACCGAATCACCCGGCAGCGTCACATAGCTGCGGCTGCCCATGTCATAGCAGTCTATGCCCTGGTAATGCCCTATCCACAGCTTGTTTCCCCGTCCGCGCATCATCACGTTGACCCAACGGTTCTTCAGTGCGGGGTCGATGTCCGCCTGTTGTCCATCGGCAGGAGTCAGCGAACGGTCGCCGATGGCAAAGCAGTTCACGCCGTAGCCGAAGTCGGCTACATATAAATAGTGTCCCGACTCATCGGTCACCAGACTCTTGATGCGCCGGAACGACTCCTTGAACACCGGTGTCGCCGTTCCCCGACGGAGGTCCACCTCCAGCAGTCCGTGTCCGTAGGTCCCCACCCAGAAGGTATGGTCGTCCTTGCGACACGCCGAGATGACCGTCTCCTTCATCGGACACCGGAGCGTGAACCGCCCCTGTTCGTCAAACGAGCCGAAGCCTGCGGGGCTGACTCCGCCCCAGACCGTCCCGTCGCGGTCAACATACAGCCCGGAGAGCGACTTGCCCTCCGGCACCGCCCAGCTGACGAAGTGGTCTGACTTATGGGGTATCTGGAGCAGACCGCTCTGGAAGCAGCCTATCCAGACGTTCTTGTCACGGTCCTCGCAGAAGCATACGGCATTGGCTTCGGGCAGGTAGAGCCAGGGATTGTCCACCTCGACGGACTCCAGCCTCCCTTCTTCCCGGTTGACCCGGTAGAAGCCCCGTCCGTAGGTCGCCACGTACACCTCGCCGTCAGACAACCTGCCGATGGCATGAATCTGGTAGCCGTCAGACTGACGTCCGCCCAACGGCACAAACTCCTTTCCGCCGGGAGCCAGCAGGTAGACCCAGCCTCCGGCAGCCACCAGGATGGTTCCGTCTGTAGCCTCGGTCACGTCAGAAGCATTGTTATGGACGAACAGTCCTTCAGGCAGACGCTTCCACTGTCCGTCCGCGTCCTTCTTAAGGGCAATCAGCCCGTTCTTCGACGTGGCAAGCCAGAGTCTGCCCTCAGCATCCTCAAACATGCGGTTGATGCCGGCAGGAGAACCGGCAGCCTGGTTCAGCGCCTCGTAGCGTGAAAGCTCTCGGGTGTCTTCATCCAGCACCCCGATGCCGTAGCCCGATGTTGCCACCAGCAGTTCGCCCGAGCGCAGGGACAGGACATCCTGGATGCTGGGATAGACCACATCGTGAAAGGGGATGCTCTCGAAGCAGTTATACACCGGGTCGTAGCGTTGCAGGCCGACGTTCGTCCCGACCCACAGACGGTGCTGGCGGTCCTCGCAGAGTGACAGTACATTGTCGTCCATCAGCGACGAGGGGTCGGACGCGTCATTATAGTAGCCTTCGAAGGTCATCCCGTCATAACGGTTCAACCCGTATCCAGTGGCTATCCACAGGTATCCCCGGGAGTCTTGAAGCATGTCGGTGAAGAGGCTGCACGACAGTTTGTCGGAGCCGTAGAAGCGGACATCGCCCGCCAACGCGGGGCACAAAGAGAGCAGGGTGACAAACAGGAAGGCGAGGAGTTGTTTCATAGTTCGCTTACAAGGTTTGAATGAGATGCTGCAATATTAAACATTTTTCGCTTATCGCGAAAGAACGGCACGTGCAAATTGCAGCCGGAATACCCGATTTGTACAGCACAAGGGACTGCCGACCGCCCGTGTGAAACAAATTTAGGCGGTTTTTGTAACCTCAACAAAGCAGAATATAACATCAACAAATAAATGTGTAACGTTTCAGACCTCCCCTACGCCCGTAAAACCGTACCTTTGTAGAGACATGAACGAATCATTAACATCGAACAACCAACCAGCGATATGAACAAACTATTTCTCTCCCTTGCCGCGCTGTCACTGAGCGTGGCTTCCTTCGGCGCCGAGCCTTTCATCACCTTCCGCCCGGACGCGGGTAGCTTGCCTCTCGTCCGTGCAGGCAAACCGCTGCCCATCCTGTCCGACGAACAGGAGGCGGGCATCCGCATGGCACTCGAAAGCCTTAGCGCGGACTTTGCCCGGGTGACTGGCACACGGGCGACACTGACCGCCACCCCGTCGGACTCCCTGTGTATCCTCGTGGGCAGCCTGGAGTCGCCCCTCATCCGACAACTCATCAAAGACAAGAAACTCGACGAAAAGATGCTGAAGGGCAAACGCGAAACGTACGTCCTGCAGACGGTCGACCGCCCCACGGAGGGCGTCAGCCGGGCACTGGTCATCGCCGGAAGTGACAAGCGGGGCACCATCTACGGCATCTACGAGCTGTCGGAACAGCTGGGTGTGTCGCCCTGGTACTGGTGGGCAGACACGCCGGTGGTGCAACGGACGGACGTGTATGCCCTGCCCGGCAGCTACACCGACGGAGAGCCTGCCGTGAAATACCGCGGCATCTTCATCAACGACGAATGGCCGTGCATGGGCAACTGGGCTCAGGACAAGTTCGGCGGCTTCAACAGCAAGATGTACGCCCACGTGTTCGAGCTGCTGCTCCGTCTGAAAGGCAACTTCCTGTGGCCCGCCATGTGGGGTTCCGCCTTCTATGCCGACGATGCGGAGAACAGCGCACTCGCCGACCGCATGGGCATCGTCGTCGGTACGTCGCACCACGAGCCGATGGCACGCAACCACCAGGAGTATGCACGCAACCGCGACAAGTACGGTGCGTGGGACTACCAGACCAACGCCGAAAACCTGAACCGCTTCTTCCGCGAGGGCATGGAGCGTGTCCAGGGGACGGAAGACCTCATCACCATCGGCATGCGGGGTGACGGTGACGAAGCGATGGGCGAGGACACGAACATCAAGCTGCTGGAGCGCATCGTCAAGGAGCAACGCAACATCATAGCCGACGTCACCGGGAAGTCCGCGTCAAAGACTCCCCAGGTGTGGGCGCTCTACAAAGAGGTACAGGACTACTACGACCAGGGCATGAAGGTACCCGACGACGTCACCCTGCTCTTCTGCGACGACAACTGGGGCAACGTCCGCCGTCTGCCCGACCTCGATGCCAAGCCGCGCAAGGGTGGATACGGCATGTATTACCACTTCGACTACGTGGGTGCTCCGCGCAACTCGAAGTGGATAAACATCAGCCCCATCCCCCGCGTATGGGAACAGCTGAACCTGACGTATGAATACGGCATCCGCGAGTTGTGGGTGGTCAATGTGGGCGACCTCAAACCGATGGAGTACCCCATCGATTTCTTCCTCGACATGGCGTGGAACCCGCGCCGCTTCCATGCCGACAACCTGCGGGAGCACACCGAACAGTTCTGCCGCCAGCAGTTTGGCGACGAGTATGCCCAAGAGGCTGCACGCCTGCTGTGGACCTACCCGAAGTACAACCGCCGCGTCACCCCCGAACTGCTCAATGCCGACACCTACAGCTTCAACTACGGTGAGTGGGAACGGGTGGTCAACGAATACAATGCGCTGGCACAGGACGCCGAGAACCTCCGCTACCGCCTTCCGTCAGCCTACCAAGACACCTACGAGCAACTGGTGAACTACCCCGTGCAGGCGTCCGCCAACCTCTACAACCTGTACTACGCCCAGGCCATGAACCGGCGACTTGCCAAGGAGCACAACACGGAAGCCAACTTCTGGGCGGACCGTGTGGAGAGCTGCTACCTGCGCGACTCGCTCCTGAGCCACCACTATAATAAGGTAATGAGCGACGGCAAGTGGGACCACATGATGGACCAGATACACATCGGCTATACGTCCTGGAACAATCCGGACCATCCCGTCATGCCGAAGGTGACGCGCGTGGCTGCCCCGACGGCTCCCTACGCCTTTGCCGAGACGGACGGTCATGTCTCCATCGAGGCTTTCCACTACACCCGCGCCACAGCCGACGGTCAGACCCGTTGGCTGGTCATCCCCGACCTTGGCAAGACCCTGTCGGGCGTCACGACGCTGCCGGTGACGGAAAGCCCCGAACAGATGCAGCTGGAGTATGACATCGACTTCGCCAAGGGCGGCACCGTGGAAGTGACCCTCCTCCTCGCCCCCACGCTCAACTTCAACCACAACAAGGGCATGCGCTACGCCGTCAGCTTCGACGGAGGTGAAGAGCAGGTAGTCAACTTCAACGGACACTACCGTGGCGAGCTGGGACGCTGGCAGGCGAACCCCATCATCGAGTCGAAGACGAAGCACACGGTGGGTGCCGGCAAGCATACGCTGCGCATCCGTCCGCTGGATGCCGGCATCGTCTTCGAGAAGATACTCATCGACTGCGGCGGACTGAAGCCCAGCTACCTGGGTGCGCCGGAGACCTTGAAAGACTGAGAAATCGCAAAACATCCAATACGAGCAGACTCCCCCGACGTGAGTCGTGAGGTCCGCGCCATCAGAACCGGACACAGGGACCGCCATCCGTAAGCGTACCCCTGTGCCCGGTTTCTGTTGTGCCTGCCGGAAGGGGAACAGTCCCTGCTGACAAAATGTCAAACGAAGGTCTCCACAGTGCCCTTCCTCGCACCAAAATACGGTTTGGTGGATTCCGAGGCCCTTCTCAGACGATTCGCAAAATACACTTTGTCACTATTTTCAACCGAACACAATCTCTTTGGGAGGTTTACCACCTTCCTCGCTTTCCAACAGACGTCCAACCTCCCACATACCCCACTTTCCGAAACCTTCCGATTTGTTGACGCAGCACACCTTCCAGCGAATGAAACTCCGGATTTTTTGCTTTCACTTTCCAAAGATTTGACTTCCGCAGACGAAACAATCGTGTTTGGCAGGTGAAACTATATTGTTTGACGCGGCAAACTATATTGTTTGGCTCGCGAAACAATATTCTTCCGGGCACGTTTTGTCTGTTTTGCGAAAATGAAATGTATAGTTTTCTAAAATAAGGAGTCTTTTCCGTGCTTTCCATTAGTAGAATTTAGCATTTCCTATCTAGTTTGTCGGAATTACGTTCCATATGCGTTAGCACGAAAAGGCGATTTTGCCGATTCCGTCAAGCAAATACGCCTATTCGGTTGCTTTTTGACAGACGTCTCAATTGACAATTAACCGTTCGGTCCAAGCAATTCAAGAAAATGTAGGGGCGAGCGGCCTGCTCGCCCGGTCCAATCAGGATTGTTCCCCCCCCACACCAATACATAATACAATTGCCGGACGATGCATGTTTGAACGTTTTTCAAACGCCTGTCGAATGTTTGTTGAATGTTTGTTGGACGTTGCATTGGACGTTACATTGGACCGGGCGACCAGACCGGTCGCCCCTACATTTATAGATAGCCAGAACATACGGTACTACCAATCATTCATGGAAAGATATGATATTGACTAACGTAGGTGCGACGAAATCAGAACAGGACCAAACATTATTTGCATTATATACCTCAGTCATAATAGAAAACACTACCTTCGCACAATAAAAGAAAATATATGAAGAAAGCATATACAATAGAAGAGCAAATAGCCAGACTTAAATCCAATGGAATGATATTTGACAACGAGGAGAAAGCGAAAGAGATTCTACTCGATGTCGGGTATTATCGGCTTGGTTTTTATTCTTTTCCTTATGAGATTCAGTTCCCTAATCTTGAGCATCGTGACCACCAACTGAAACAAGGAACTACATTCAAAAGTGTCTATGATCTCTATGAGTTTGACACGAGACTCCGCAGGCTGTTGCTTAATGCCCTTGACCGCATAGAAGTCAACATCCGTACCAAACTAATCTATCATATATCCCTCCGATATAAAGAAGATCCGTGTTGGTTTGTAAACCGCAAGTATGTATCTTCTAAATTCGTCAACAATTTTGAAGAACAGGTTTATGCTCCTTTGCGTAAGAATCCCATCATTGAGCATCACCATGCCAATCATGCCGGCATATATGCGCCAGCGTGGAAAGCCATCGAATTTATGACCTTAGGTAATATCATACGATTGTACGATGCACTGAAAGAGACGGATGCAAAGAACTTAATCACCAATGAATACGGCTGTTCAAGAGGTGTGTTCTACAACTATCTTGAAACGATTCGTGTCCTTCGCAACAAATGTGCCCACGGTGGGTGCTTGTATCGTATGGATTTTCCCAAAGGTATCAAACGACTACCAGCGAATGTTTCGGAATACAACAGACACAATATTAAAGGTGGCATAGATGTTGTAAGATATTTGCTGGGGAAAATTTCTCAAAATCGAATGGCAGAGTTAGATAATGAAATACGTATTCTTGTCAATTCCATCCAAACTACCGAGGCTAAAAACGTTATCGCTGAAGTGTCAAACATGAAAAATTAAAATGTTAAAGCCATATTTATCTTCGCCATTTAGGGGATAATGCTTACCTTTGCATCAGAATAAGTGCCCATACGAGCTTTGTCGTCGTATCTGCACTATAAAAAGGAAGTATAGAAATCTCAGTCTTTAGGCTGGGATTTCTTGTTTTTGATACTTTTATATCGAGCAAACATCCCATACATTGGGTTCACATACATTCACGCCATCATCAATGAGATATGCCCAACCCGTATTGCCCAATCAGGGTTGCTCCCCACACCAATACATAACACATTTGGCGGATGATGTGGGATGGGACGGAACATTGTGCGACAATGACACAAGGCGGAGGTCCAACAAGGGCCACATCGGTTGAAAAAAAAACAGACACAAGAGGGCGGAAAGGAAGCAGACAGTGGGACAGAGGGAAAGAGACAAAATTTGCCCGGGAAAGGGGATGGGAAAGCAAATTGTAAGAAAAAGAGGGGTGAAGAGGCAGAAAAAGTGTACAAAAAGTTTGTTTCTAGTGGGGAATCACTATATTTGCATCATTTAGATACTTATTTTCATAATCTTAATCAGATAAATTATGGCAGATAGCAAAGAGAAGCTCTTTTCAGATTTTGGACCGACCTCTACACAGGAGTGGATGGACAAAATCACAGTCGACCTTAAAGGCGCTGACTTTGAAAAGAAACTCGTTTGGAAAACAAACGAAGGTTTTAAAGTAAAGCCCTTCTATCGCAAGGAAGATTTGGAAGGACTGAAAACCACAGATGCACTACCGGGAACATTTCCTTATCTACGTGGTACCAAGAAAGACAACAACACCTGGTATATCCGACAGGACATCGTGGTGGAAGATGCACAAACAGCTAACGCTAAGGCGCTGGACATCCTGAAACGCGGAGTCGACTCCCTCGGATTCCGACTCAAGGCAAAAGACCTCAGTGCCGACTACATAGCCACACTGCTGAATGACATTTGTCCCGAATGCACCGAGCTGAACTTTGCCACCTGCCAACGCCACACCGTGGAACTTGCACGCTTGCTGGTGGACTATTTCAAAGGTAAAGGCTACGACCTGAACAAACTGAAAGGCTCCATCAACTATGACCCGATGGAGAAGATGATGACCAAGGGCAAGGACCTCAGCCAATTCGCCGCTACTGCCAAAGAGCTGGTGGAGGTCATGGAGGCGCTGCCCAACTACCGCTGCATCGGCGTGAACGCCTTGACGCTCAACAATGCGGGCACCTACATCTCCCAAGAACTGGGCTATGCACTGGCCTGGGGTAATGAATACCTGAACCAGTTGACTGAAGCCGGACTGCCGGTGGACAGCGTAGCGAAGAAAATCAAGTTCAACTTCGGCATCAGCTCGAACTACTTCCTCGAAATTGCCAAGTTCCGTGCCGCCCGCATGCTCTGGGCCGACATCGTGAAACAATATGCTCCGGCTTGCGACTGCGCCTGCATGATGCTGGCACACGCCGAGACATCAACCTTCAACCTCACCTTATATGATGCCTACGTCAACCTGCTCCGTACGCAGACCGAGACGATGAGTGCCGCCCTCGCCGGTGTGAACTCCATCACAGTGACTCCGTTTGACAAGGCATACGAAACCCCCAACGACTTCTCCGAGCGTCTGGCACGCAACCAGCAGCTGATCCTGAAGGAGGAGTGCCACTTCGACAAGGTGGTCGACCCGGCTGCCGGCTCCTATTACATCGAGAACCTGACCGTCTCCATCGCCAAGCAGGCATGGGACATCTTCCTGAAGGTGGAAGAGGAAGGCGGATTCCTGGAGGCTGTCAAGGCTGGACGTGTGCAGAACGACATCAACGAGAGCGGCAAGGCACGCCACATCGCCGTGTCCAGACGCAAAGAGGTACTCCTAGGTACGAACCAGTATCCGAACTTCACGGAGACGGCTGGCGAGAAACGTCCCATCGAGGCAGGTGCATGCTGCCACCACCATGAAGGTACGTGCGAGCATCCGTTTGCTACCCTCAACACGACCCGTGCAGCGAGCGAGTTCGAAGCCCTGCGTCTGCAGACCGAACAGTCGGGCCGCCGTCCAAAGGCATTCATGCTGACCATCGGCAACCTCGCCATGCGTCAGGCCCGTGCACAATTCTCATGCAACTTCCTGGCTTGTGCCGGCTATGAGGTCATCGACAACCTCGGCTTCAAGACTGTGGAAGAAGGTATCGAGGCTGCCCTGGCTGCCAAGGCTGACATCGTGGTGCTCTGCTCCAGCGATGACGAATATGCAGAATATGCCATCCCGGCATTCAAGGCGCTGGACGGACGCGCGATGTTCGTGGTTGCCGGTGCTCCTGCCTGCATGGATGACCTGAAGGCTGCCGGCATCGAGAACTTCATCCACGTACGTGTCAATGTGCTGGATACCTTGAAAGAATATAACGAGAAGTTGGGTATTAAATAAGAAAGAAACAGTCTACTATGAGAAAAGATTTCAAAAACATCGACATATACGCCGGCTTCCAACCGCAAGACGGCAAAGCTTGGCAAAAGGCTAACGGCATCGAGGCTAACTGGAAGACGCCCGAGCACATCGACGTGAAGCCTGTCTATACGAAAGAGGACCTCGAAGGCATGGAGCACCTGGACTATGCCGCCGGCATCCCGCCTTACCTGCGTGGTCCGTACTCCATGATGTACACCTTCCGCCCCTGGACCATCCGCCAGTATGCAGGATTCTCCACCGCTGAAGAGTCGAACGCCTTCTACCGCCGCAACCTTGCCTCGGGACAGAAGGGTCTGTCCGTTGCCTTCGACCTCCCGACGCACCGCGGTTATGACCCGGACAATGAACGTGTGGTAGGTGACGTGGGCAAGGCTGGTGTATCCATCTGCTCGCTGGAGAACATGAAGGTGCTCTTCAACGGAATCCCCTTGAACAAGATGTCCGTCTCCATGACCATGAACGGAGCCGTGCTCCCCATCATGGCATTCTACATCAATGCCGGACTGGAACAGGGTGCCAAGCTGGAAGAGATGGCAGGTACCATCCAGAACGACATCCTGAAGGAGTTCATGGTGCGCAACACCTATATCTATCCGCCTGCCTTCTCGATGAAGATTATCTCCGACATCTTCGAGTACACCTCGCAGAAGATGCCGAAGTTCAACTCCATCTCCATTTCGGGCTACCACATGCAGGAAGCCGGAGCTACTGCCGACATCGAGCTTGCCTACACGCTTGCCGACGGACTGGAATACCTGCGTGCCGGTGTGGCAGCAGGCATCGACATCGACGCCTTTGCTCCGCGCCTCTCCTTCTTCTGGGCCATCGGCATGAACCACTTCATGGAAATCGCCAAGATGCGTGCTGCCCGTATGTTGTGGGCAAAGATTGTGAAGCAGTTCAACCCGAAGAATCCGAAGTCACTCGCCCTGCGTACCCACTCACAGACGTCCGGATGGTCGCTCACCGAGCAGGACCCGTTCAACAACGTGGGACGTACGTGTATCGAGGCGATGGCTGCTGCCCTGGGTCACACCCAGTCGCTCCACACCAATGCGCTTGACGAGGCCATTGCCCTGCCGACCGACTTCTCGGCACGTATTGCCCGCAACACGCAAATCTACATCCAGGAGGAGACCAACGTCTGCAAGAACGTCGACCCGTGGGGCGGTTCCTACTACGTGGAGGCACTGACCAACGAGATTGCCCACAAGGCTTGGGAACACATCCAGGAAATTGAACAGCTGGGCGGTATGGCAAAGGCCATCGAGACCGGTATCCCCAAGATGCGTATCGAAGAGGCTGCCGCACGCACCCAGGCACGCATCGACTCGGGTACGCAGACGATTGTCGGCGTGAACAAGTACCGTCTGGACAAGGAGGCTCCCATCGACATCCTCGAAATCGACAATACTGCCGTACGTATGGAGCAGATCGAGAACCTGCGCATCCTCCGCGAAGGACGCAACCAGGCAGATGTCGACAAGGCACTGGCTGCCATCACCGAATGTGTGAGAACCGGCAAGGGCAACCTGCTCGAACTGGCTGTCGAGGCAGCACGTGTCCGCGCAACCTTGGGCGAGATTTCCGATGCCTGCGAGAAAGTGGTAGGACGTTATAAAGCAATCATCAGAACTATATCAGGCGTGTATTCATCAGAAAGCAAGAAAGACAAAGACTACGATCGTGCGTGTGAGCTCACCGAACGATTTGCAAAAGAAGAGGGTCGCCGTCCGCGTATCATGATCGCCAAGATGGGTCAGGACGGACACGACCGCGGTGCGAAAGTGGTAGCTACGGGCTATGCCGACTGCGGCTTTGACGTCGACATGGGTCCGCTCTTCCAGACTCCGGCGGAAGCTGCCCGCGAGGCAGTGGAGAACGACGTGCATGTGCTCGGTGTATCTTCCCTGGCAGCAGGTCACAAGACACTCGTTCCGCAAGTCATCGCCGAACTGAAGAAGCTGGGTCGCGAAGACATCATCGTGATTGCCGGCGGTGTCATTCCTCCGCAAGACTATGACTTCCTCTACAAGGCCGGCGTATCCGCCATCTTCGGTCCGGGTACCTCGGTCGCCACTTCAGCTTGTGAAATCATGAAGCTGTTGCTGGATGAAGAATAATCGGGAAACAGGACCTTTCGTTTCCTGAACCGTATACAGAGCAGGGACGCAGCACGCTTATTCCGGTGCTGCGTCCTTCTTTTTTATGTTTGGCAGCAGGAACAGCCTTTTTCCTGACGGGAGAAGGGATGTACTACGACCAGATTCCTTACCTTTGGGGCAACCATTCCGCTTAGAGTCATGAAAAAGACAGACGTCTCCTCCCTACTGCTCCGTCTCCTGACGGGGATTGTCCTCACACTAGCCTTCCATAGTATCTCTGCCCAAGAGGTTCCTGACTTCCTCCGCCCCTCCTATCCCGGCGGCGACACAGCCTTCTGCCGGCATCTCATGGACAACTTCCGGGTTCCAGCCCGCATGCTCACCAGGGCGGTCACAGGCACGACCCGATTCCGGTTTGTCGTTTCTCCCGAAGGACACCTCAGCCGCATCCACATCATCAACTCCCTGCACCCGAAATGTGACAGGGAACTGGGAAAAGCCATCGCCTCGACACAACCCTGGAGCCGTCCACAGGCACAGACCGACACCCTGAGCTGCATCTTCGAAGGCTCGGCCACCATCGTACCCTCACCGGACCTCCGCATCAAGTCTGTACACATCCACCCGCTCCGCAGGGCAGCCATCGCCTATACGGAAGCAGGCAGACGGACTGACTCCCTCCGGCTGTACCGTGCCCTGATGGTAGAGAAGATGCCACAATTCCCTGTCGGAGGGGAAGAGAGCTTCCTCGCCATGCAACGATACATAGACGAAAGCCTGTACTTCCCTCTGACAGCGATTTTCAACTGTGTCTCGGGACGCACCATCGTCAACTTCATCGTCGATGCAGAGGGATTCATCCTGTATCCACACATTGCCAAAGGCTTTGACAAGGTCTGCGATGCCGAAGCCATACGGATTGTACGGTTCATGCCACGCTGGATTCCCGGCGAAGAAGACGGAGCCAAGGTCCCGGTCATGTATACCATCCCGGTGAACTTCCGCCTTCCGTAACATCCAAAGAAAGAAATGGACAGACAGTGTTATCGTTTATTCCGATTTTTCTATACCTTTGCAACCGTTCCCGACGAATCACCCGCACCGGGGACGGTGTAAAAAGTATAGATGTTAATGAGTTTGAGAGAGGACATATTCCTGCAAGGCATCAACCGGCAAGAGGTTCCGGCATACCGTGAACTGTACAATGATTACTACCGTTCGCTGGTGATGTATGCGCTCCATTTTGTGACACGACAAGATGTGGCGGAGGATATTGTGCAGGAGCTTTTCGTAACAATGTGGAACAAGCAGATGGTATTCCTCTCCTATCCTTCCTTCAAGACCTATCTTTACACTTCCGTACGCAATGCCGCCTTTGACTACCTGAAGCATCAGGACATCAAGCAACGTTATGCCGAACAATGGGCAGCTCTGCATGAAGAGGAACGGCGTGCCACAGCCGCCTTCGACGAAGAAGTCTATCGCCAACTTTACAAGGCAATCGACCGGCTGGCACCCAAGTGCCGCGAAATCTTCCTCATGGCGATGGACGGCAAACGCAACGAGGAAATCGCCGAAACGCTCCACATCGCCATCGAGACCGTCAAGACCCAGAAGAAACGTGCCATCAAGCAACTGCGTGAACAGACCGCCCTGTCCGTCTGGATGATTCTGTTCCTGCTGAAGGGATGAGAGCCGCTCATCTATCCGCCACTTGGATCGCATCTAACCGCCACATAAACCGTATCTATACGGCGGTTAGATACAGCCTGTTCCGGGACCTCCGACGGCGTATCCAGTCCCCTGACTCCCATTTCTTAACTTTTCCATAAAAATATTCAGAAGTGTTGTACCCCTTTTCGGCGTCTGAATCGTCTTAGCTATACCAACCAAGTTAAAAAGCATCCCATGAAACAACCGGACATGGAGAAACTGATAGCCGAAGAGTTACTGGGCAAGGCACTCAATGACGAGGAACGCCGCCAGCTGGAGGATTGGCTGAATGCCGACCCTGCCAACCGGGAACAGTATGCCCGCATCTGTGCGGGACGTTTCTCCGCCACACGCTATGATACCTACCGGCAGCTCGATGCCGACAAAGCCTTCCGGGGATTCCTGAAGAAGACACGGCGTACCTCCCGCCTGAAGACAACCATGTGGGCGGTGGCTGCCTGCCTCATCCCGCTGCTCCTCATCGGAAGCACCATCTGGCTGAGCTTCCGCCAGCAACCTTCCGCCCAACCGGTAGCCGCCATTGCTCCGGGAACCACGCATGCCGTCCTGCAAACGGCAGAAGGCGATTCCGTGGTGCTCGACAAAGCCATACTGGCACAGGCTGTCGTTCCGCTGGGCAACGGTGTCCTGCACATGACACCGCAAGGCATCGTCATGCCGCAAGCCGACAACACGGACGCATCCCCGGCAGCCAACGGGACAACTCCACAGAACATCCTCCGCACTGCCGACAACGGCGAATTCCTCATCACCCTGGAAGACGGGACGACCGTCCACCTGAACTACAACACCACCTTACGCTATCCGGAGCACTTCGCTGCAGAAGAGCGCATGGTCTACCTGGAGGGAGAAGCCTACTTCGAAGTGGCACCCGACGCACAACGCCCCTTCAAGGTGATGACGCGCGACGTGACCATCCGCCAGTACGGCACTTCCTTCAATGTGAACACCTTCTCGAAGCGTTACACCGACGTGGTGCTGGTCGAGGGCAGCATCAGCGTACTCACCGGAGACGAGGAATACCGTCTGCGACCCAACGAACGGATGCGGCTGGACAAGACCTCCGCACGGCTGTCCATCCGTCCGGTGGACGTGAAGCCCTACATCGCCTGGCACGAGGGACGCTTCATCTTCGACAACGAGAGCCTGGGCGACATCATGGAGACCCTCTCCCACTGGTACGGGGTCGATGTCGTGTTTGACGAACCCACCCTGCGCGACCTCCACTTCACAGGCAACATGAGCCGGTATGACAGCCTCACGCCCTTGCTGCGCTCCATCTGCCAGACCGTAGGACTGCGCATCGTCATCAAGAACCGCACAATCTACATCTATCAATAACTTTAAAGTATCAACATCATGAGAAAGAGAAAAATCATCATGCTCCTGCTCATCGGCTGGCTGGTGCCCTTCCTCGCATTCGCACAGGCGGACAGCAAGAGGGTGACGCTCCGACTGCAAAATGCAACCGTGAAAGTCTTCTTCGATGCACTGCACGAACAGACGGGCCTGAACTTTGTCTACAACAACGAACAGGCAAAGGAACTTCCGCCCATCACCCTCAACGTGAAAGACGCCAAGGTGAGCGAGGTGCTCGACCAGGTGCTGGGCTCCACCGCCTTCGGCTACAGCATCGAGAACAACACCGTGACTCTCTACAAGGGCAATGCCCGTCAGGGAGAGGTCAAGACGGTCAAGGGACGTGTGGTCGACGGGAACGGCGACCCGCTGCCGGGTGTGAACATCTCCATCGAGGGCACCAAGCAGGGATGTACCACGAACTTCAACGGTGAGTATACGCTGAAGGTGCCTGCACAGTGCCGGCTGGTGGCATCGTTCATCGGTATGGAGACACAGACACTCGCCTACAACGGGCAGTCACAGCTCAACATCACCATGACCGAAGACTCCAACGTCATCAGCGAAGTGGTGGTCGACGGTTACTTCACCCGTAAGACCGAAGGTTTCGCCGGTGCCGTAACAACCATCAAGAAGGAGGACCTGCAGAAAGTACATACGGGCAACATCTTCACCACGCTGAGTGCCCTTGATGCCGGCTTCAAGATTACGGAGAACAACCTCGCCGGTTCGAACCCGAACGCTCTGCCCGACTTCACCATCCGCGGACGCGGCTCATTCCAGGAGGGCTCATCGGCTCCGCTCTTCATACTCGACGGTTTCGAGACCACCGCACAGAAGGTCTACGATATGGACGTCAACCGCATCGAGAGCATCACCATCCTGAAGGATGCTTCCGCAACCATCCTCTACGGTTCGCGTGCCGCCAACGGTGTGGTAGTCATCGAGACGGTGAAGCCGAAGCCGGGTCAACTGCGCGTGACCTACGACTTCAAGCCGACAGTCGCCATCGCCGACCTGACGGACTATGACCTGATGAACGCCAGCGAGAAGCTGGAGTACGAACGCCTCGCCGGACTCTATGACCCGGTGGAAGGTGACCTGTTGACGACCTACAACCGTCAGCAGAAGTACTACAACAAGTACAAGAACGTCCTCGAAGGTGTCGACACGGACTGGCTTGCCCAACCGGTGACCAACTCCTTCAGCCAGACACACTCCATCCTCGTGGAAGGTGGTGCCGAGAACGTCATCTACAGCATCGACGGATACTTCGACAAGAACAAGGGTGTCATGAAGAAGTCGGGCCGTGACCGCTATGGCCTGGGCTTCAGCCTGCAATACCGCATCAAGGACAAAATCATCATCCGCAACTATGCGAGCTACTCGAACACACACGCTTATGATTCACCCTACGGGGAATTCAGTACGTATGCCCAAGCCAATCCCTACGAACGGCCCTGGGCATCCAACGGCGAACTCGCCCCGACACTGACCGACGGCAGTCCCAACCCGCTCTACGAGGCAAACCTGCCCAACCGCAGCAACAACGACACGGAATACTTCGCCGACGAACTGAGCGCCGACTGGATCATCGGTAACGGATGGCGCCTCATCGGACAGTTCCGCATCGAGAAGGGCAACACCGCGTCAGACTACTACCGCTCACCGCTGTCGTCGGAGTTCCTGACGACGGAACGCGACCCGAACGACTCGGAAGGACAGGTATGGGTTCCCGTGGACATCAACGAACGCGGACAGCTCGTCCTGGGCAACGGTGAATACCTGAACTACAGCGGCAAGCTCACCGTGAACTACAACAAGCAACTGGACAAGCACATGCTCTTCTTCGGCGGTGGCGCTGAAATCAACCAGCAGGAGTCCAGCTCCCACTCGTTCACTGCCACGGGATTTGCCGACGACCGCTACTCGGACCCCGCCTTTGCCATCCAGTATCTCGACAACGGACGTCCGGGCAGCAGCGAGAGCACCGTCCGCTCCATGGGCTTCCTTGCCAACTTCAACTACATCTATGACGACCGTTACTTCCTCGACCTCTCCGGCCGTTACGACGGTTCATCACAGTTCGGTGCCGACCGTCGCTGGGCTCCCTTCTGGAGTGTCGGCGGTGGATGGAACATTCACGAAGAGCACTTCTGGTCGACCGGCTCCGTGCTCGACCTGCTGAAGATACGTGCTTCCTACGGTGTGACCGGTAACCAGGAGTTCTCCGCCTACCAGGCACAGACGATGTACCAGTATCAGACTGGCCGTCTGTACAACTCTTCCGTTCCCGCCACACTTATGGGCTATGGCAACCCCGACCTGAAATGGCAGAACCAGTACAGCACCAACATCGGTCTTGACCTCGGTCTGTGGAAGAACCGCCTGTCACTGACCTTCAACTACTACTGGAAGCGTACCGACGGCATGCTGACCACCATCACCGTGGCTCCGTCACTGGGCTTCCCCCAGAACTCGTTCACCAGCAACCTGGGCGAAATCTCCAACCGCGGTTGGGAAGTCAACCTGGGTGCGTCCATCCTGCGCGACCCCGCCAACGACCTCGAATGGCGTGTCAACATACAGGCAACACAGAACAAGAACAAGCTGACCCAAATCAACAACCAGCTGCGTGGTCTGAACGACCAGAACAACCAGAACGACAAGATTCCCGGCGCCGTATATGAGGAAGGCGAGTCGCTGAGCGCCATCAAGGCTGTGCCGTCGCTCGGCATCGACCCCGCCACGGGACAGGAAATCTATGTCAAGAAGGACGGCAGCCTCACCTATGAGTGGGATGCAGCCGACAAGGTGCTCTGCGGCGACACCGAGCCGAAAGTCTATGGCAACATATCGACCAACCTCTACTGGAAGGGCTGGAACCTGAACGCCATCTTCCAGTACAGCGTGGGAGGCGACACCTACAACTCCACCCTCGCCCAGCGTGTGGAAGGTGCCAACCCGACGTACAATGCCGACCGCCGCGTGCTGAATGACCGCTGGACCACACCGGGACAACACGCCCTCTACCGCAACATCCGGGACTACGAGCAGAACTACATCTCCACCCGCTTCGTTCAGCGAGACAACTACCTGGAGTTCAGTTCACTCTCCTTGTCGTATGACTTCCCGAAGGCATGGATCAACCCCTACAAGATCAGCACCCTGCGTCTGTCCTTCTATGCCAACGACCTGTTCCACCTGTCCACAGTCAAGCAGGAGCGCGGTCTGGACTACCCGTTTGCCCGCAGCTTCGTCTTTGGCTTGAACTTCAGTATTTAACCACGTAACAAGACACAATGAACATGAAAAAGTTATTATCCATACTCTCCATAGCCTGCCTGACGCTGTTCCCCTCCTGCAATGATTGGCTGGACGTCACCCCGCAAGGACAGGTCGAAGCAGAAGAACTCTATGAAACGACCCAGGGCTGCAACTCCGTGGTGACCGGCATCTACCACACCCTGTCCAGCTCCAGCCTGTTCGGACAGAACCTTTCCTACGGCCTGATTGACATCATGGCACAGTACTGGGACTTCTCCACCAACACGTCGCACATCTACTATCCGGCAACGCAGTTCGACTACGACGATACCAACGTGGACGGCCAAATCACCACCATGTGGCAGCAGCTCTACTATGCCATCACGCAGTGCAACGCCTTCATCTACTACTCCGACCCGTACAAGGAGAACATCAAGCACTATGACCTCCTGCTGGGCGAAGTCTACGGCTTGCGCGCTCTGGCCCACATGACCCTGTTCGAGCTTTACGGACCGGTCATCCACTCGACAGCAGACCTGCAGAAGTCTGCCATCGCCTACCGCACGGAGTACAACAACGTGAGCAAGAACTTCGACACGGGTGAAGTGGTCCTGCAAAAGGCCGCCGAAGACCTCAACCGCGCCATCGAACTGTTCGCCGAGGACCCCATCCGTGACCCCGAGAACAGCCGCCGGGCAGACCTGAACACCTCCGTACTTGACTATGAAGACGTCCTGAACTTCCGCGGGGCACGCATGAACTACTTCTGCGCCCTCGGACTGATGGCACGTCTGGAGATGCTCCGCAAGAACCCGACTGCTGCCTATACCTACGCCACCCGCGTCATCCAGGAGAGCGAAGGCATCCTCTCGCTCATCGATACCAACAACATCGCCAACAACACCAACATGAGCGACTGGAACTTCAGTACGGAAATCCTCGGCTCGTTCTACACGAACAACCTCTATGACCTGACCGACGACTTCTTCCAGATGGGCGAGAATGCCGGTAATACCAACAACGTCATCTTCATCGACAACAACCGGGTCGAGGCACTCACCAACTATGTCTACGGACGTACCCCCGACGGAAGCGGACAGGACATCCGTCTCTTCTGGTTCCAGGGCAACCAAGAAACCGGCCGCAACGATTTCATGAAGCTCAAGGAGTCGCCCGTGCTGACCACCATCGACCCCTATGCCTATTACCCCGAGGTGCCCATCATGCGGCTTTCGGAGATTTACTACATCGCTTGCGAAGCACAGATTGGCGTCAACAACACCCTCGCGCTGGAATACCTGAACGACCTGCGCAGCACACGCCGTCTGGACGCACTGACCGGACCGTATGACGACGCCACGCTGCTGGAATACCTCGTCCGCGAAGCACGCAAGGACTTCATCGGCGAGGGACGCATGTTCTTCATGTACAAACGGCTCTTCTACGACATCTACACCGTGCGTGGCCTGACCGTTCCTGCCACTGACGCCATCTACGTGCTCCCCATCCCCGATGAGGAATATGAATACACCGGGCAACAGAAACCCGCCAACTAACTTCCTAACATGACAAGATTATGAAACTGAAGAATCTCCTATACACCACCCTCCTCTGCCTGACGGGCACCCTTGCCTCATGCAGCAACGAGGACATCGACGCATTCGACAACGGCAAGAGCTACATCTACTTCGACGTACCCTACCAGCTCGATGCCTTCGGCAATGCGACCACCTTCCGTTCCGACAGCATCTCCTACTCCTTCGCCCTCGACGAACTGAGCATCACCAACACCACCCTTAACGTCGTGGTGAAGGTCATCGGTACACCGGTCGACTATGACCGTCCCTACGACATCGAACTCATCAGCGACCAGACCAACGCCATCTCCACGGCGTGGGACGAGAGCATCCTCAACAACCGTTCCATCAAGGCAGGCGAACTGACCGACACCATCCGCATGGTCATCTCGCGCGAACCTGAACTACAGGAACGCTGGATGCAGGTCTGCATGCGTATCCTCCCCAACGACAATTTCCGCCTGGGCTACGGCAACCTGGAGACCGTAAAAGTGTCGTTCTCGGACATCCTCAGCGAACCGAGCTGGTGGAGCAGCTGGGCAAACGTCTTCGGACCGTTCTACCGTGAGGTCTACCTGAAGTGGATTGAAATCTACTACGAAGGAGCGGACACGACCACCAGCCTGGAGAACGGAGAACCGCTGTGGTGGGGCAACATGCCCTCGACGTCCACCTACCTCAACTGGTATCCGGTCATGAACATGTATGTGACCCAGCTGAGAGAGTACTTCGAGGTGAACGACGTCTATCCCGATGGAGACACGTCGGTTCCGCCCATCAAACTACCCTGATTCCATAACCTCAACAACCATCGAATATGAAACGAACGACCTTATTATATTCCACAATCCTCTCCCTCGGACTGCTCATGGGAGCCTGCGCCGAGGACGACGGGAACTACGACTACACGCCCATCAACTCCGTGACCATCGAAGGGCTGGAGGAAGACCTGCTGGTGGAAGCCGGCTCCCGGCTGCAACTCACTCCCGTCCTGAACATCACGGACGAGAGCAACATCAACCTGAGTTATGAATGGACCATCGGGGAGACCGTCGTCTCGACCGAGCGTAACCTCGACATCGCCCTGCCGCCGCTCGACTATGGCGAGCACCTCTGTGCCCTGACCATCCGCGACCTCGACAACGGCATGCAGTACCGCATGACCTTCAGCCTGACCATCACCAACCCGTTCAACTACGGCTACTACTTCCTGACCCGCATGGACGACGGCTCTACCGAGATGGCATACATCCCCGCCAACTCGGAAGACGCCTCCACGGCGGAAGATGTCATGTATGCTACCGGTGTGGGTGAGTACCCCTTCGGCAAGGAACCCGCACAGATTTACGGCGGCTACACCTACGTCAACGGCACTTCCTGCTGGCAGATGACCTTCCTGACCAAAGAAGGAGACAACCCCGTCATCATCACCAACAACAATACCTTCCAGCCGATGTACCTCATCACGGATGCGAACTTCATCAACGAGGACCAGGGCTACCGGTTCCTGCCCGAGTGTACGGTGGTCAGCAAGCGTCAGGAGCAGTTCTTCATCAGCCAGGGACAGTACATCCGCTACGTCGACGGCAAGCTCTACCGTCCGGCAAGACACCTTCAGGACTACTACTGGAGCCATCCGGTCATGGGTGCCAGCGGCGCCTCGTTCGCATGGGTATTCGACGAACTGAGCAAGCGCATCTACTCCATCGCCCCGTACAGCAGCGACAATCCCGAGCTGGGCATCGTCGCCGACTCGTATGCCTATGATGAAGTGACCGAACCGGAGAACAACGTCACCATCGACGGTACCCTGCTCTACGCATCGGATGCCTACAGCGGAGGCGGACACCTCTTCAACGCTTATGCTGCCGAGTCGGACGGTATCCACCTCTATACCTTCAAAAAGGCGGTATGGAATGCCAAAGAGTCGACCTTCAGCGGCGAGACTGTCCTGCCGCTGCCCGGCGCCGGTGAGAACACGAAGATTGCAGCCGGAACCACCGGCATCAGCAACGGCATGTTCTACGTCGGAAGCGGAACCGAAATCTATTCTTCACCGACGACCCTGCCGACGCTCAGCTCCTTCTGCACCCTGCCTTCCGACCTGGGAGAAGTGGAGTATCTCGGACTCTCGGCACGAGGCAACCGCCTGGTGGTCGTGATGTATGACGAGAACAGCTCTGAGGAGCGCAAGGGAAGCGTGGTCTACGTAGACCTCTCCTCACACGCTGTCACACACACCTTCCCGCACATCCTGCACCACTGCGCAGGCTACTGGGGTGCCAACGACAGCACCAGCTCGGGATTCGGTGACTTCGGTGACACCCTCTGACGGCTGAATACACCTTCAGACATTCCTTCCCGTTTCCCCTCTCTTTCTTTCGCCCCCGTCCGCCGGTCATCAGCGGACGGGGGCTTTTGTCTTCCCGCACTCCGGCGACCGGCATCAGCAGCCCGGAAGCAAGAAAATCGGGACAAGGGCGAAAGTCCGTGGAAGAAAAGCTGTATCTTTGCGCATCTCATCAGACAGAAAAAAGAACATACGCATGATAGTTTGCATCGCTGAAAAGCCGAGTGTGGCTAAAGACATCGCCGACATCCTGGGAGCACGCACACGCCACGAAGGATATCTGGAAGGCAACGGCTACCAGGTGACCTGGACCTTCGGCCACCTCTGCACATTGAAAGAACCCCACGAATATACCCCCTCATGGAAGACCTGGAGCCTGGGCAGCCTGCCCATGATTCCGCCCCGCTTCGGCATCAAGCTGATTGCCGACCCGGGAATTGAGAAGCAGTTCAAGGTCATCGAACGCCTCATGCAGGCTGCCGACGGCATCATCAACTGCGGCGATGCCGGACAGGAGGGAGAGCTCATCCAACGGTGGGTGATGCAGAAGGCGGGGGCGAAGTGCCCCGTGAAGCGTCTGTGGATTTCCTCGCTCACCGAGGAGTCCATCCGCGAAGGGTTCGCCCACCTGAAGGACCAGAAAGAGTTCCAGCCGCTCTACGAGGCAGGACTCTCCCGTGCCATCGGCGACTGGGTGCTGGGCATGAACGCCACACGCCTCTACACGCTGAAGTACGGGCAGAACCGTCAGGTGCTTTCCATCGGACGGGTGCAGACACCGACGCTGGCACTCATTGTCAACCGTCAGCTGGAAATCGAGAACTTCGTGCCGAAACAATACTGGGAATTGAAGACCACCTATCGCGACACGGTCTTCTCTGCCCTCGTCCGCAAGAGCGACGAAGAGCTGGCTGAAGAGGAAGCCAAGGAGAAAGAGAACCCGCAGCCGAAGAAGAAAGCCCGGAAGGAGGATGCCAACCGGGGCATTCCGCCCATCATGGACGCTGCGACGGGACAGGCCCTGCTCGACCGCATCAAGGACAAGCCGTTCACCGTGACCGAGGTGACCAAGAAGAACGGCACGGAAGCACCGCCCCGCCTCTTCGACCTCACGTCGCTGCAAGTGGAATGCAACAAGAAGTTCGCCTACTCTGCCGACGACACCCTGCGTACCATCCAGTCGCTCTATGAGAAGAAGGTGACGACCTATCCGCGTGTCGACACGACCTACCTGAGCGACGACATCTACCCCAAGTGCCCCGGCATCCTGAAGGGACTGACGGACTACCAGGTGCTCACCGCCCCGCTCGAAGGACAGAAGCTCAACAAGTCGAAGAAGGTGTTCGACAACTCCAAGGTGACCGACCACCATGCCATCATCCCCACAGGTGTTCCGCCGACGAACCTGACGGACATGGAACGCCGTGTGTTCGACCTCGTGGCACGCCGCTTCATCGCGGTGTTCTATCCCGACTGCAAGTTTGCCACCACCACCGTGTTCGGAGAGGCGGACGGCATCGAGTTCAAGGTGACGGGCAAGCAGATTCTTGACCAGGGCTGGCGCGTCGTCTTCAGCAAGGATGCTCTCACTGCCACCACCGACGACAGTGACAAGGGCAACGACAGCGACAGGAACACGGACGAAGAGCGCACGCTGCCTGCCTTCACCCGGGGAGAAAGCGGACCGCACCTCCCCGAACTGAACGAGAAGTGGACGCAACCTCCTCGTCCCTACACCGAAGCGACCCTGCTGCGTGCCATGGAGACAGCCGGCAAGCTGGTGGACAACGACGAGCTGCGCGATGCGCTGAAGGAGAACGGCATCGGCCGCCCGTCTACCCGCGCCGCCATCATCGAGACACTCTTCAAGCGCCGCTACATCCGCAAGGAGAAGAAGAACCTCATCGCCACCTCGACGGGCATCGAGCTCATCGGACTGATCCACGAGGAGCTGTTGAAGTCTGCCGAGCTGACAGGCATCTGGGAAAAGAAGCTGCGCGAAATCGAACGCCGCAGCTACGACCCGCGCCAGTTCCTCGACGAGCTGAAGCAGATGGTGGCAGACATTGTCTACCAGGTGCTGAGCGACAACACCAACCGCCGTGTCTCCACACAGGAGAACATAGTCGAGGTGGTAGAGAAAGGGGTGAAACGCCGCGCCGCTGCCAAGCGGAAGACCTCACCCAAGCCCCAGCCGCGCCCGGTGTTCGAAGGACAACCCTGCCCGCTCTGTGGTAAAGGCCACATCATCAAAGGCAAGACTGCCTACGGCTGTTCGGAATGGAAGAACGGCTGCACGTTCCGGCAGGCATTCTCCGTGGAGAGCTGAACGCACCCCCTCCCATACGACAATTCCCCGTGAAGGACGCACAGCGCGTACATCCTTCACGGGGAATCGTTTTAGTATGGGGTCGGGTTAATCCCGCTCCAATGAGAGCAGCTCTGCCTTTGCCGACGAATTGCCCAGCCGGGCTGCAGCACGGAAACACTCGATAGCGTTCGCCTCGCTGGCAGTCACTCCGCGTCCTTCCAGGTAGCAGCGTCCCAAGCGGTAGATACCCGGCGCATAGCCCTGCTCTGCCGCACGGCGGAACCAGAAGTACGCCAGACTGTCGTCCTGCTTCACCCCTTCCCCGTTCTGGTAGAGCACACCCAAGTGATACTGGGCACGTTCATGGCTCTGTGCGGCAGCCTGCGAAAGCCAGTGGAAAGACATCCCGTAATCGGGCTTCGTGTCCAGCAACCCGTAATAGTAGCAGCGTCCCAGGCGGTACTGGGCATCCATGTCCCCGTTCTCGGCAGCCTTGCGGTACCATTCCTTGGCTTGCGCATAGTCGCGCGTGCAGCCCCTCCCGGTCTCGTAGTAGTTGCCCAACTTGTACTGTGCCTTCGCATAGTCCATGTCGGCAGCCTTCCGGAAGTTATCGAATGCCTTCCGTGCGTCAGGCGTCCATCCCTCACGTTCCGACTCATAGATGGAACCAAGCATGTAGTATGCGGCAGCCAGACTGTCGGCAGCCGCCTTCTCAAAGAGTTCGACCGCCTTCGGATAGTTGACGGGTACTCCGTCGCCGTCCTTGTAGCAACATCCCAGTCCGAAGTTCGCCATACCATAGCCCTTCTCGGCAGCCAGCCGGTACCAGGCAGCCGCCTGCTTCCCGTCGCGGTGCGTGCCACGCCCGTAGTAGTAACAGCGTCCGATGCTGTACTCTGCCACGGTATTCCCCCGCTCCGCCGCCTTGTAGAACCAGCGGTATGCCTTGTCATAGTCGCACGGGGTGCCGTAACCGAAGTAGTAGCAGTTGCCCAACGCCAGGCAAGCCGACGGCGAGTCGTAGCGCACGGCACGCCTGTACCAGCGGTAGGCAACTTCGGGGCGCTGCGCCAGCAATGCCTTCTGTGCCTGCTTCATGCAGTAGTTCAGTGAATCTTGTGCTGTGAATGTTCTCTCTTTGTCCTTATCCTGGGCACAAAGCGTCCCTGCACCCACCAGCCAGAGGACGGCGGCAAGGACGATGTTCATCATTTTTCTCATAGTTGTTCCTCCGATAAAAGGTTCCTAATTGTATTTGCTTCCAAATATATGGATTAATCGGTAAAGTCTCAAACGAACGGAGTATGTTTATAAACATCTGACTTCTTCAGGCAGATAGCCGCTGCGAATCCTCCACTCCGCCGGATAGAGGTTGTTGGCACGGTTGCCCAGCTGCTTGGCAAAGCCCAGGGGTATCTCCCGATAAGTCAGGAGGACATATCCGCGCGGTGTCTCCGAGGGAAGCTGGAGGGCCTCCTTGCGCAGGTAGGCGATCGCCTGCTCATAGGTCAGTGGGCAACGGGGGAAGGCGTCGGCACATCTCACACTCATTGCCAACGCATGGGTAGGCAGACAGTCCTTGCCTTTCACCTCTCCCACCTCCACGCCGGCACACACCACGCGCAGGTGTTGCCTCAGCAGCCCCATCGTCTCCTTATGAGCAAGCGGAAGGGCGGTGACACGTTCCCCGTCACAGGTCCATTCCCAGTCAGCCGGGTCACGCAGCCAGGTACGGCAGACGGCAGGCACGGCAGGAGTAACAGCCTTCCGGTCTTTCTTCTTCTCACGCCGCGGCGAAGGAACACCTTCCACGTCTTCATCCGCCGGTTTGCGCAGGACGGCAAGGAAGAATCCTTCCCCCGACGTGCGATGGGGCAGGAAACGGTAGACCGGCAGTCCGCGTCCGGACAAATCGGACGTGATGCCCCATGATGCTTCCGTAGGTACAGGCAGCGGCTCCGCCCCGTATTCCTCACAAAGCCACGCCACGTTGTCCTCGTCCTCATGGAGGTTGTAGGTACACGTGCTGTAGACCAGGATGCCGCCGGGCTTGAGGCTGCCCCAGATGTCGGTGAGGATGCGGCGTTGGCGTTGCCAGCAGAGCGAGACGTTGTCTTCACTCCACTCGTCCACAGCCACCGGGTCTTTGCGGAACATGCCTTCGCCGGAGCAGGGGACGTCGGTCAGCACCACATCGAAGAGGTGCCGCAAGGGACAGAAGTCCGCCGGGTCGTTGTTGGTCACCACCACGTCGGGATGCCCCCACTTCACCAGATTCTCTGCCAGCACCTGCACCCGGGAGCGCATCACCTCGTTGCTCACCAGCAGACTGCCTTCAGGCAGCAACGAACGGATGTGCGTTGACTTGCCACCCGGGGCGGCACAAAGGTCGAGCACCACGGAGGGGCGGGTCACATAACGGCGTAACGCCTGTTCCAGGAACATCGACGATGCCTCCTGCACGTAGTAGCAGCCGGCATGAAACAAGGGGTCGAAGGTGAACGTGGGACGTTCGGCGGCATAATAGCCGTCCGTCGCCCAGGGGACGGGTGTCAGACGAACGGGAGATGACGCTGCCTCTACGGCAGACTTGCCGGGATTGGTACGGAGACTGACGACCGGGTCGGTCTGCAAGGCAGCCTCGAAGGCGTCGTAGTCCGTATCGCCCAGGAGCGAACGGGTGTAAGTGGTGAATGCTTCAGGTAACTTCATGAGTGGGATATCGCTTGTTTGGGAATATACAGTTCAGTCATGTCGGCGCCTTCCAGACGGAGGAGTCTCTCTTTCAGGCGGACGCCACCGGCATAGCCCGTCAGGCTTCCGTCACTGCCCACCACCCGATGACAGGGGATGAATAGGCTCAAGGGATTATGCCCGACTGCCCCTCCCACAGCCTGGGCAGAGACGTTGCGTCCCGTCCGTCGAGCAAGCTCACGGGCAAGGGCGCCGTAGGTCCGCGTCGTCCCATAGGGGATGTCCTTCAGCAGGTCCCACACGGCAAGACGGAAGACGGAACCCTCTGGACGCAGGGGTGGCAGGTCATCAGGGAGCTCTCCACTGAAATAGCGGTCCAGCCATGCCCGGCTCAGGCGAAAGACCGGGAGGTCTGCCGTCACAGGAGAACCGTGCAGGGTCGAGCCGAAATACTTCTGTCCGTCGAACCACGCACCGGTGAGTGCATCGCCGTCGGATGCCAGGGTCATGTCCCCCAAAGGGGAACGGTAATGGCAGGCGTAGTGTTGTATCATGACTTCTAAACGGATTGGGGGGTTGACGCCTGCAAAGGTAATTCATTTTTCAGGAACAGCGGACATTTTCGCTCAATGCCCGAACCGGGACGTGTCCACTTTCTTCACCTCCTTCTGTTTGTAGCCTCCCAGGCGGTAGACCAGCTTCAGGGAGACGGTGCGCAGATAGAAATGGTTGTCCATCGTCATGTACTGACCGGCATAATCGAGCGTGCACCGGGGGAGCGACCTGTTGAAGAGATCCGTGCAATTGAGGCTGCACGACATCCTGCCCTTCGCCAACGTCCACCGCATGCCCGCCGTCACCGACATGACGCTGCCCAAATCGAGATTCCCCTGTATCGCCGGGCTCTGCACCCGTGCCGCCAGTTCGAACAACAGGTCCTTGCCCACCAGGAACGAGTTGCTCAAGTTGCCGAAGCCCACCCACTTCTTCCGGTCAAAAGACAGGTCGAAAAAGTCGTCACACCGTACATGCTGGTAAAGTCCGCCAACCTCAAGTCTGGATTCCAGCCATTTGGCTACCGGGACAGGCACCACGCACACCACGCCGGCATGACTCTGATAGTTCAAGTTCCGGGTCTGATAAATCAAGGTCAGCCGTTCCGGCGACTGGTAGGGCAGCTGCATGAAGCGGTCATCCTGAAAGGAATAAAAGAGGTTGACGATGTAGTTCCGGTTATACACGTACGTCGCGTTCAGAGCATAGTCCGTAAACGGGCGCAGCCCTTCCTCCTGCCGCACCTCGGAATAGCCGTCAATGTACCCCACCGACGACTGCATCTGCCAGAAGCTGGGATAGGTCTTGTCGGTAGCAAATGTCAGCTGGAAGACATGCTTCCCGCCCGGGACATAGCTCAATGAGAAACGCGGATAGGCTGTCCACTTCCGGTAATCCGCAATACGGTAATACTCGCCCTTGAGCGAAGCCTCCATCGCAAGTCCTTTCCCGAACTGTTTCGACACGGACCCGTAGACTTCACCCCGTTGCTCGCGCAGCTTGGAACGTGTGTCGTATGCCTGCTGCATCCCCTCGTTCTGCTGATAGACCTGCGAGTCCCGGTCGTAGGAATAACTGTAAACCATGCCATAACCCACATTCCATCCGTTCTTCAGCGGACGCTCACGGTCGGCATACAACGTCAGACGGTCTATGACCTGCCTGCCTACAGCTATGGTCCGGACGGACGTCCCGTCATGGAAAGCGGCGGACAGATGCTGGTCGTCGTCGGAATGAAAGCATGTATAGTCTGCCCCGAGTGAGACGCCCGGTCCCAGCCGTGCACTCCAGGCAAGGTTATGCAGACGGGAGTCAGCCCCCCTCTCGTTGAGACTCTGCTGGAAATCGCCTTCGCTCCGGCTGGAAGACTTCTTGTCGGGAGAAAACATGCCGGTATAAGTGAAATCCATGTCCCAATGCTCCTTCCACCGGTAATTGAACGACGCACGCAGGTCATGCGCCCAGGCTTTGCCCACGATGTGCTCCTCCTGACGGATGTCATGCCGTTCGTCGTGCAGCCTGTGGAGGGAATAAAGGCGGTAATGCTGTACATGTGGGCGGTTATTAAGTCCGTACATCAGGTCAAAAGTCGCCTTGGGAGTGGCGTAACGCATACTGGCATTCACGCCCCCTCCGCTGTAATAACGATTCTGATAGTCTGCCATAAACTCCCCTTCCAACCCTTGTTCCGGATTCCGCATGACCAGATTGATCACCGCACCGCTGACATGATACCGGGGCGGAGCATTGTAAATGACCTCCACCTTTGCCACCCGGTCCGCAGGCGTACGGCTCAACAGTTGCTGCAATTGTTCCGCAGTCAGCGTGGAGACCTTCCCGTCCATCAGGACCGCTACCTTTTGTGCCCCCTGCAAGGTCACGGATTCGCCTCCGACAGAAACACCCGGCAGTTTGTCCAACAGTTCCCACGCATTGTCTGCAATGTGATTTTTCAATAGACTCTTCACATCATAAACCAGCTTGCCCCCTTCCGCACGGACATAAGGCCTCCGGGCAGTCACCCCCATTTCGTCCAGTTCACGGACGTTGGCAGTCAGCCGGACGGTACCGACGTGGGAATCCCCGAACGTCTGCCTGAACGTCTGGTACGCCATGTGCTGTACTATCAATATAAAAGGAATGGATTTCCGGACCAGCGAGAAGGTGCCGTCCTCTTTTGAGACCGTTGTCTCCAAGACAGTGGAGTCGGTCTGCTGCATGACAATGGTTGCCCCGGCAATGGGAGCCAGGTGTTCATCGACCACTTTTCCGGTCACTGTCTGTGAGGATACACGGACGGTTCCAAGCGCCACCACCACAAACACAACAATGAATTTGATACAATTTTTCATCTCCCGTCAGAAACTTTAAATTACACTGCCACAAATGTATGCAATCCGATTCGGACGCACAAAGAAAAGCAACTGAAAAATATAAGACTGGTCCCAACCGGTCGTCAGACTCCGAGAGCTACAATTACAAGAAGAAAGCAAAATCCGGCTTTTACTTGACAGATTTCACCAAAGAGCCTTTTTCAGCTAACGCAACTTTTGAAGAAATCGGGCAAAGTAGGTTATTTTAAGAATATTCATTCACTCCCGGCTGCATAAACATTCTGTACAAGGGGTAAAGATGAATATTTATGCCACGAAACAATATTGTTTCACTTGCCAAACAATATTGTTTGACGCACCAAACACAAGTGTTTCATGTCCCAAACAATATTGTTTCATCCGCCGAAGTCAAGTTTTCCGAAGCCAAAACACTTGTTTTAAGGTTTGGAGACAATAGTTTAATGTTTTTCACCTCTAGTTTGTACGAGGAAGCACACATTTGAGAACTATTATTTTGCTCAGCCTGCACCGCATACAGTCATCCTTTTTAACGCCTCACCAACCTTTTCCCATCCATCCAGACAGCCTCATCGCCATCTTTGCATCAATGTGTATTTTGCGAATCGCACGAGAATGCCCGTTTTACTCACCGACTCGTATTTTGGTGCAAGGAAGGCCCTTCTCAGGCGATTCATTTAACACTTTGACAGAATGACAGAAAGGTAAGCTGGCGTTTACAAATAAACCCAAGCCGTTTCCTTACAGAGACCGATTCGGTTTTAATCTACTATCCAACACACTGGCAAACACATCCATTTCCCTTTTGGAAATACCTAGTCGTAGGGCCTGGCTACGCCAATCCTGTACAGCATCAGTTACCTCCTGTATAATGATTTCAGCTACATTACGCCCTATCATATATTCCTCGCAAGCATCCAGTAAGGTTTGTAAATCAGCCTTATTTGATGTGGAAGTGATGAGCAGGCTTTGATATTCATTCAGCGTTGGATTCATGTCGTATGCTGGAGATAACGTCCAGCCTTTGGGCGTCAAAAGAAAACCATGATTACGGAAATGGTCATCGCTATTGCCGATGCAAACATTGAAAACCACCCGACGATAGAGCTCTTGTAAGTTATCTTCTACATTGGTACAATTTTGAAGGATGAAATCAACGATATTCAGATAGCCATGTCCCGTTGTGGCATTATCCCCGTCAGATAGTCCCAACAAGGTCATTGCGGAAGCAAAGTGAATCCGACGACCTTCAGTGTTACGGTCGAAACGTCTGGAAAGTAGTGTGTGAAATTTCTCTCCAACTGACAAGACTTCAGTGTGTGCAGCATTGATACCGGCTTTGTGTGCAAGCAGGTGGGTAAAATGCTCCCATAATCCGATGTCATAATCATCCTTACGCGAAGGAAATTTAGCGACATAAAGTGTTTTATTTTCACCGATGACACTGGCTTTCGGTCTTGCTCCCCCCAATGAAGATCCCGGCATTACAAGCTGATTTATCCACTTCTTGGAAGGTAGTTGACTTTCTTCTTCACTTCTCTCTATCTCCATACTGGCTGCTATCAGATTACGGACGTCCGTCAAAGGAGGAATCTGCAAGGATTTCTCCACGTTGATAAATTCTCCATTTTTATCTTTTTTGAAACGGAGTCCTCCCATACGAGAGAAATCATCTATACCCGTTAGGAAATCAAAAGATGACAATCTACGTATCGGTCTACCTTCTTCCGACGCAGTTATTTGCTCACGTCGCAAAAGTAATGTACGTCCCCATCGATCAGGCAAAGCGTCTGAGAAGCACCCAAAAATATCTTTTCCCGGTTCCGTATATTGCATCCCCGGATAGTTATTCAAATCCTCACACAAGAATAAATCACCATGTTTCCTCAACCATTCATCATGGAATGAAAAACTATAACTATCTGATCCTCGAAGAGATTCATATCCGAGTTCTCCGATGAGCTCCACTCCCTTGAGCCAATCAAAATCAGCATATACATAAAGTTTCTTCATAGCTTATTCCTTTTTAGACGCTCGCATTCTGGTCTTCAAGCTCAAATCTTGCAAGGCCTTTCCCAACTTATCTTCTTTGGCAAGCCACAAGATGTCATCATCTAATTGCAAAGCATAAAGTACCCGAAGGTAAATGCCTATAGCTACCGTTGAGACACCTTTTTCTATACGCGACACAGTCAGAGGGGAACAAGTAGCTCGTTCTGCCACTTGGGCTACACTCAGATTTCTCCGTAATCGGGCCATCTTGATTTGTTCTCCTACTATCTGCATCTTTTGTTCTAATTTCCGTGGCAACTTTGTGCCCATTGTGCTTTTAGTCATAACTTATCATATAATATGCAAAGATGGCATTTTTTATTTATTCAATGATATGTTGTATGCAAAAAATAACAGTCAGTATAGCTGCCGCTGATTTATAACATCATGAATCTAACCTTTCTGATTCCGAAAGACTAGTTATTATTATGTTATTCAACATAAATAATTGCACCTGCCATATTTCTTTATATCTTTGCATATGCTTTAACATTCGACATGTCTAACACATTAGAATTTAGGGAAGTTACAGTAGTTAATAAGAGTGCCTATCATATTTATTCCATGACTAACCAGATCTGCTTAACACATGATAGTTACCTGATTAGTAGGACAAGCAGAGTATGATACCAGATCCTGCACTTTTTTTGTTAAATCAGCTCATCGAGGATCGTGAGCAATTAGGGAGTACTCTCTATGAAACATCTGATTGCACAAACTATATTCGCATGTATTACAGGTATAACTTGTATTACCGCCCTTTCTTCATGCGGTCGAGACATTAATTCTATAGCGGATCCTTATTTCGACATCAATGGTGCACCATTAGACACTACAATAACTCTCTTCTCACCCAAGCTGCCCAAGTCCGTCAATCTATATATAGAGACCTCAGGAAGTATGAACGGTTTTTTCCGCGCCAATAAAGCAAATAAATTTAAAAAGACTGTATGGTCTGTGTTTTCAGGGCTTTCCCCGATTACACCAGGGATAGTGAACACCATGTCAAATGGGGGAGATATTGACACCCCGTCTCCCTCAACAACTTTCGTACTAAGATGAATGCCGGTACATTCATATCGAATACTTCGACCCACATACCTGCCATGCTTCATAGCATCATCGAGAATATACATCCTGAAAAGGACGAAATTGCAATTCTAGTATCAGATATGAAGTATAGCCCAACGGGACATAGTGCTGCACCGGAACTGATACAATACCAAGAACAAATCCGTAATACCCTTGCTATGTATCCCGGAATATCCTTTTCGTTTGTCTGCGCAAGTTCTGAATATCTCAACCCCAATGGCACGATTGCTGAAGAGAATTCTCCATATTACTATATCATTATAGGAAACTCTGAAAATGTTGCGGCTGTCCGAAATGATATTGCCCGTTGGTGTGAAGCCACTGATTCCTATATTGAGTCAGGAGATATGGGCATGAACTATCATACCCCTAGCTATTCTATACACGAAGTAATGAATGGAATGCTTAGCTCTGAGTATCCCCAGAATCTGATTACTACATTTGATCGTGAAGTATCTGACACATGTTCATTCATTGTCCGCATAGACATGACCGGATATCCTTGGCATGCAGTAGACGCAAATATTCTCAATGACTGTTTTACAGCCAAGTCAACCTATGGCTCAGCCGTTGACGTAGTACTTCTCACAGACAAAGAGCATCTAGTCGATGACCATGCCTATAAGGGGGAATTCAAACGTCAGTCTTATGCAGACTATCTCATCAAAGTTTATAATATTTCACTCGATGATGAAGTGCTCGAATGGACATTTACCAACAAACCGTTTGACAGTCGTTATCACATGAACTTTAACAATATGATCACAGCTGAACAGGAAAACGACTTATCCGGTTCCTTCTCCTTTAATAAGTTTCTGGAAGGGTGTTTCAATGCTCGCCTCAATACTTTCGATGAAAATCCAGTCCGCATTCTAATCTCTTCTTACCAATGAAATAAAAATAATTCAATATGGATTTCAGCAAACTTTTTTTACTCCTACCCTCCAAAGGTCAGTTTTTGCAAAACTTTGCTCATAACGAGCAACTAAAAGCACAGGCTGAATTGGTTTGGAGACAACTTGACGGACTTCTTCCCGTCCTATTCATAATCACCTTAGTCTCCGGTATAGGCTTTGCAAGCTATTACTACACCGGTTTCAACGAACGACCAGGACGTCATTATAAATTTAAATTCTGGGCGATGTGGGCAGCCATTGCTTTCTGCTTTTCACTCCTAGCAACCATTCTCATCGAATACATTGGCATCAAAACCAATGTCCGAACGGGACTTGCATCTCTCTACTGGTTGTGCGCCATCAACAATGCCCTATATTGCCTGATATTATATATCTTAACTTCATGGGCATGGTGCCAATTTGGGAGTACCAACGCATATAAATTCCTCAAAATCTGATTATGAAAAGAGTGTTCGTATTCTGCATCGGAGGTACCGGACTCCGGGTTATGAAATCCATTACCATGCTGCTTGCAGCAGGAATGGATGCTAAAGGCTATACCGTGGTACCTGTATTTATTGATCCACACATAGACTTGGAAGAGAAACGCAATCTGCAAAATTTAATCCAAGACTATGAAAATATCTATGAAGCTATTACTGTAAGTGACAGGAAACACCTTAATCCAATTCACGGATTTTTCGGTACAGAGATTGCCAATCTAGCTAAAATCAACGGACAGCAAAACGATATTTCTGAACCCATTATAGAGAAGCGTTCTTTCGGTCAGTACCTCAATGTTGGGAACCTGAATTCGGAAGATGTGAACAATTATCTAGTTCAGACAATGTTCTCACAGGGCAATCTTGACAACAACCTCTCAGTAGGTTTTAAAGGTAGTCCGAATGTCGGTACAGTAGTTCTCGGGGAGATGATAAAAGGAGCCGACTGGTTTCAGGCATTTTGCAATGCATGCCAGAAGGAAGATCGCATATTCATCATCAGTTCCATCTTTGGAGGTACCGGTGCTTCCGGATATCCGCTACTTGAAAAGAGAATACGTCAATCAAGCGCATATCCGAATGTTAAAGATGCCATGATGGGTGCAGTCTCCGTGCTCCCTTATTTCTCACTGGAAGACCCCTCAACAACAAATAGTGATATAGACTACACTACCTTCTTCACGAAAACAAAATCAGCTCTTGCTTACTACGAGAACAGTGTCTTGTCGGATTATCTCTACTACGTTGGGGAACAAAAGATCAGAACAACCTATGCCAATGATGAGAAAAAGCAGGACGACAAAGCACATTTCATTGAACTAGTTGCAGCTACAGCCCTCTTTGATTTCCTGTTGAAGATTGATAAACCGGATAAGCCCCAGGCCTTATCACGAGCTATCAAAGAGGACGTCAGCTCTCTTTCTGCTTCTTCCTTGGGTGATGCTTACAACGATATTATCAAAGTTGTTGCAGACATGATGCTATTGCACCGTTTGGTTATTTGTCTTCCCTACGAAAGACAATTTCCACTCTCCAAGAACCGAGGATTTGATTCGACTTTCTACGAGAGCAAGGCCTATGGTAGTCTCCGTAATTTCCTCTCACGTTTTGACGGATGGTATCAAGAACTTGCTAACAACAAACGCAGTTTTGCCCCACTTACCATTGCTGACCCTCAAAAAAGGAATGCCCCATTAACCAACTGGATTCAGGATTTTGCCTTAGACGCCCAAGATGAATCTTATTATTTGTTGGAGATGATACGTGCCAGCAACCAAGATAAGGATAATACCCACACACTGAAGTTTCGTCGCTTTATCGACTATGCCTCTAAAGCCATCGACAAATACACTTCTAAAATAATGAAAAATCATGAGTAGTGCTGAACTAAATATAATTGAACGTGGTCTCAAAGGACAAGAATGGACAGCTGAAAGAGGTCCAATCACAGCGGGAGACCTCGATAAAATCTCTGAACTATGCACCAACAACAGTAGTGCATTAAATGCCCTTCCAACCCCCTTTGCACGCTTCTTTGTTGTCAAAGAGGCATTCCGTCGTGCCCTCGAAAAAGAAAAGAATCCAAAGAAAGACATCGGGGATGCCTACAATCATCTTGTTTCCGACACGCTGGATGTATTTGAGCTGCTCTACAACCTTAGTTTTCATGAAAGTCGCTGGGACAGTGAACAAAGGAAGATTGTCATCCGAGAGTGGAATGTAGATCCGGATCTGAATCATCTGGAAGAGCAAGTTCCCATCTTAGGAAATGCGGTAAAGACCTACTTTGACTTGGATCTCAAGGCAGCCAACCACCGCCTCTATTTCATTATTCTTGTTGATAATGGGAAAGATTATCTCCTAGCAACCTCATCACCCTTTACCGGTTTCATAACTCCTCCCGACCTTGATAAGCGAATAGACCGCAACAGACAAGAGACCTCTTTCATCGGGGAGCGTTACCAACAGATGCCTTCCCTACTTCGTAAATCCGGGAAGCAATATTTTCGAGATATCTGTTTGTTTGGTGAACGCGACAAGGATTTCAAGAACTATATGTTCCACCTAGTCGACACCCATCAATTGGGAGATGAAATGAAGGAGCTACGCGACTATATCAAACAAATTCAGATTAAAGACCGAGATATCAACAGTAAGTGGCAACCAAACTATAAGCCAATCATATCCAGAGATGGCAACGAAATTGTAATAAACGGTTTACCTATTTACAGGGATGCCGGTATCAGCACGATTAACTTCTTCAACGACATCCTTATCCGTCTGCCTTTCCGCCTGTCTGATGAATACTATCAACCGGTAACTTATGCTAACGAAGATGATGATAAAAGAGATTACGACTATTTGACGCCTATCAGCCGGGAAGCTCTATCCCTTATGAAAGGAAAGTTTGAGTGTATCTGTAAGAGCACCAGCACAACAATCAACTTCACGCTTAAGTATCAGGGACAAGTATATGAGAAAAAATATTGCAATCCAGGTAAATATTCTAAAGAGAACCGAGGGATAATCATAGACCTCAAAGAGGAGGGTATCAGTCTCAATCTAGGTATATTCCCTAACATACTCTCACCAAACAAGGATGAGAACTGCTATTTCAAGGTCATGACCGCCATGCATGATGCAACAACTGGTTACCGCCCCACCTCCATCCAGAATCTGGAGCTCTCCTTCTTCCGTCGAAACAAGGAGGAGCACTTTGAAGCTATCGAAGAACAGACAAGGAAAGACCGAGAACGTGCCACGTATGGTGTTTCTCCTGCTGTAGTCCGTTCCCAACAAGACAATGAACATGGGATCGATTCCGGCTCTAAGTTTTACGAGGTTTTCGGCTGTCAGTTTGATGCTATCTGTCTGAAGCTAAAACTCAGCAGTGGAACATGCGAAGGACTACTCATTCCAAGATGGAAGAAAGCTCAACGCACAGAAGATACCTATACATATGCTATCGATTTGGGAACGACCAACACCTACATATCTTCTTGCAAAATGGGACGTGCCTATGAACCCGAACAACTCTCCATGCATGAACCCATGGTAGCGTTTCTTCACAACTTCCAATGCAAAGCTGGGCTTCCTTTGAGTGCTAAAGTCATCGAGAATGCTATGGAGTCTCATTGCAGAATGAACTTCAAGACTGAGTTTGCTCCGGCTCTAATTGATAGCTTTGACTATCGTTTTCCACTCCGAACTGCCTTTTGTGTACAAAAGGGGAACAGAAGCAAACCGGAATTATTTGACAACTGCAACATTGCCTTCTTTTATGAAAAGTCTATCGGACTGGGCAACCAAACAATTCTTACAGATATCAAGTGGGAGGACAGCCATAAGGAAGAGCTTCGGCTTTTCATCCGTGAACTGCTGCTCATCATCAAAACAGATATCTTACAGAAGAATGGTGTGCTTGCCTCCACTAAACTAATATGGTTCCGCCCTCTTAGCTTCAGAAGCAACATAAAAGACTATTATATTAAAACCTGGGAAGAGGAAGCAAAACAAATCCTGTCAATAAGTTCAGAACAGATTTCTTGTGTGTCTGAATCTGAAGCTCCCTATTACTATTTCAGCAAGAAAGATTCATTCAACAGTGTGGATGCAGTCTCTATTGTTGACATCGGTGGAGGTTCAAGCGACTTCGTCTACTTCGCAGACGGGAAGCCCCAAATAGCCAATTCTGTTCATTTCGGTTGCGATGTACTTTGGGGTAATGGATTCAACGACTTTGAAAATGCTGAGGATAATGGCATCTATAAGCGTTTTGCCAAGGATACCCCCATCCATTTTGAAGACGAAGATCTGGAGAAACTTAATACGAAAATGATCCAGGACAAAGAAATCTCAACCAAAGATGTCATTAACTTCTGGCTGAGGAATGAACGAGATTGCGGTATCATGGACAAACTAAAAGAGTCCTATAAACCTCTATTCCTCTATCACTTCACTTCCATCGTATACTACATGGCGAGAATGTATAAAGCCAAGAACTTAACTTGTCCACGCTCCGTTCTGTTCTGTGGCAATGGTAGCCGCTACATCGACGACCTGATTTCTGCTGATCGGACAATTATCGGACGGATTGTTACAGAGATCTTCAAGCAAGTATATGGTGATGACATCAAGAATATCCAAGTCATTCTCCCCGAAAGCCGGAAAGAATGTACCTGTTACGGTGGACTCTATCGCAATAAGGATGCAGAAAAGCCTGAAGAATTCAATTTCCAAGGAGTCTCTGACAAAAGGTATGAAAATGTTAAACAACTCATCACTGCCTTCCCGTCGATAAAGCAAGAATTATTTAATACTCTTGATTCACTAAACCACCTATACGAAAAACTTCTGGGAATGCTCAAGAAAGATGAAGAACTGGATAAAAACATTGATATTGAAAATATTATCAAGAGAATTTCTTCTGGAATACAAGATTCACTTGAGAAAAACTTCAAGAAACAGGTCATCGAGAAGACCAAAGATGGCAAGGAAGCTTATCACGACTCGATATTCTTCCTGCCGATAATCGATAATATATTAAAACTTACTCAACTCTGATATGTTCGAATCCGAGATTTCTGTCGTATCCCTTGGTATTTCCATCACGGTTTTTATTATCGCTACCAGTTTTCAATTCCATTTCTTCTCAAAGAACCGAAGGAAACTGAAAACAGTCCGGGATTTCTTTTCCAGAAGGCAAGAGTATGAACTGTCCCAAGAGACAGAAGAATCCTTGCTCAACCCCAACATCGCTGCAGAAGGCACCAACCTAAATACACTCATCAAGGAGCTGAATGAGTACATCAGAAAGAATCATGGCACTACTGATTTCTCAATCATTCAAAACAAGACTGAAAGGAAAATCAACGTGCTTTATGAGGATGCAACCTCTAGAATAGCATTTCCCACATACATCGGTCTGATGGGTACTTTCATTGGTGTATTTCTTGGGTTGATGTTCTTCACTATCGGATTAGGAGCAGCCCATGGAGAAGGGATTACCGACGAAACTATCGGGGATCTAATTAGCGGTGTACTTGTTTCAATGTCGACCAGCTTTATAGGTCTGCTACTCACGACCCTCACCCACAATCTAGCTACTGAGACACAAAAGATTGTAAGCGAGGATAAAAACCTATTCTATGAGTTTATCCAGAACGAACTTATGCCAACTTTGGGAGTAAGTATGGTAGCAGCACTGAATAAACTCCACCAAACCATCAACCTCTTTGAACCATCTTTCACGCGTGTAATTGACAGCTTTCAGTCTACATTTGATGCTTGTACCCGACGTTTTGGAGATGCCTTTGAAAGAAATGTAGTAACCGTTGCTGAGGCTGTACGTGTTATGGGCGAGAACATGGATAAAATCAATCAAAATGTCGATCTGCAAGCTCAGCTATTAAAAACAATGCGATCCCGTGGTATCGTTGAATCGCTTGATGCATTTGTTCATGCATCACAAAGTTTCGAGCTTGTGACAACTGCACTCAACCGCTTTGAGGTTATGAAAAATTCTATCCAGGATGTTACACTCAAACTGATTGATACACAACAAAACTATAATAAATCCTTAGAACTGCCACTCACTGTTGCAAACAAACTCAACCAAATTCTAGACCGTATCACAAATTTCGAACAAAGCATTAATGCTCTTGGAGAAAGCATAGAGAACACAGAACTTCTTGGTAAAACTGAAATGTATGCTATCAGAGATATTATCACTGCAATTAAAACCAAACAGGAAATTGCCGTTGAAGCAATGGAGGTCTCTGACGGACATCTCAAAAATATCTTCAATATGCAGGCCGAAGCTATTACCCGACTAGGGCATACCTATGAAGAAAGTTTCGCTACCTATACCGACCGATTCCAAAATATCCTTGATAGTCTCGCTAAAGAAATGCTATCCCGTAGACAAGAAATTGTTGATATTATCGAAAGCAAATTCTCGCTTGAGAACATTCAACGTGAGTTCTCCCAACTAGGAAAGTTGGAAAAGATTGAAGAGCTCTTGGCATCCATAAATGATAGGAATTCACAGGAGGATGTCGGAAATACACTAAATATAACCCGTAATGAAATCATATCGATTCATCAATTATTAGATAAAGCTTTGGAAAACACTAGCAAAAGAACACGCACTCCGGTTGTTAAGAAAAGTCGGAAAGGATTCTGGGAAAAAATCCTCCCCCTCCCCATCTTAAGCCGTCGTAAAAAATAATCGTTATGGATAATCGGAATACTAAAAGTACCTTTTGGCCCAGCTATGTAGACATTATGACTACACTTTTTGCCATCATGCTTGTGCTTTTTGCAGTTTCTTATAGCCGATTCAAAGTCAAACAAAAAGAACTAGAAAAGTTCAAAGATAAATATGAGGAAATCATGTCGATCTATAAGGCTGTAGATAACATTGACCCTAAATACTTTGAATTCAATAAGGATTACCTGAAACACATCTTCAAGATCCAAGTGAACTATCAGAAGGGTAAGTTCTCTCTCGAACAGCTACTTCAGGATGACCCGCGTTCTGTGGAATATGACGTAACTGAAGCTAACGCTATCCGCCAACGAATCAAGGATGCCGGTGAAGAGATCAAACATACCATCCTCAATTTACAACAGAATGATTCTCTACGTACTGACATCAAATATCTAGTAGTCATTGAAGGACAAGCCTCAGCAGACGGTTACCACATAGATGACTACTTCAATAATGATGTACTTAGCTATCAACGTGCACTGAAACTCCATGAGTTTTGGCGAGATGAGGCAGGGATAGACTTTACTCAAATGGAGAAATGTGAACTAGTTATTGCTGGAAGTGGGGAAAGTGGAGTGCCACGTGCACCCCGAAAGGACAATCAAGATGACTCTCGCAATCAAAGATTCCTCATCCACATCGTACCGGTCATTGGAGATATACATCTTGATTCCAGGTAAGCATTCAGTAAGCTATAAGTATGCACCGATCTATAACAATAGCGACTACCACTATAATAAGCCTAGTAGTGGCAGTCGTTGTTGTTTTTGCCTCAGCATGAGCCCAGTCCAATCACATTACAAAGAATAATCTTACATAAGAGAGAGAGCATCATATTGACAGAGATACAATGCAAGTTACAGGCGAAAAGTGGAAAACTCGAAAAAAAATATACCAAGTCATTACGTATTCGGGGATATTCATAGACATTGTGGTGGCGACTACTACCATTCTCTCAGGCGTGTCGGTTATACTGAAGATACAGAACCAGGTCCGAAAGTAAGAGCTATAGTAGGAGGGTTGTGACAGACTTAATTGTTAAATATGACTACCAAGAATATTTTCTGTTCGGTTTTACAGCCATAAAACCGAACAATCACATTACCTTTGTATTGCAATATCAGACAGATATATGATAACCTCAAAACTCATAGAAGAAAAACTTAAACGCATAGACATGGAACGTGTGTTTACGTTGTCTGACCTTGAAATAACGGCAGACAACTATGAGCGTGCCCGAATGAAACTATCAAGATTGGTCAAAGAAGGAAAGCTGAAGAAAGTCGGAAAAGGTCGCTTTTACAAACCCCGTCAAAGTCTGTTTGGTGAGTTGTTGCCTAACATGGAAGAACTGGTAAGTGACTACCTGGTAAAGAATGGGGTGCAAGTAGGTTATCTTACGGGGTATGCCATATGGCATCGCATGGGACTGACAACACAAGTGCCGAATATCATAGAAATAGGTTGCAACAAGAAACGCAACAAGATTACACGTGCACAATACACGGTACGCTTCATTGTACAATCCAACAAGATTACCCGTGATAACACTCATTATCTTCAGCTACTTGATGCTCTGAAATATATCAAGCATATACCCGACACGACTCCTATGCAATCCTTCGAGCGAATAAGACAGATTATCCAAACATTTGACGCGGTTCAGATACGGAAACTGACTATTTTGGCAAAGCCCTATTCTCCCGCCACCCGTGCTTTGCTTGGGGTGATGCTGGAGATACTAGACTATGAAAAGGAGAGCCAGGAGTTGAAATCCACACTCAATCCTGCTACTACTTACAAGATAGGATTAGCGTCATCATCCATCAATTTCAAAAACTGGTATATAGAATGAAACTTCATACAGATAAACAACTTTTCTCGGAAGCCATCCGCATCACAGCTTATGAAATGGGCATCGCTGAGGAATTTGTAGAAAAAGACTATTGGATTTGTCTTATCCTCCAAAATCTTTCTCGCCATCGTCATGCAGACCAAATGGTTTGGAAAGGTGGTACTTCACTTTCCAAAGCATACGGAATTATCAAACGATTTTCGAGCGACGTGGACTTTGCTGTCCTTACAGAAGGACTTAGCCCCAACCAGCAAAAACGCCTGCTGATTCACATTGATAAAGATACAACCAGTGAGTTAGCTGATATGGAAGTTCCCGGTCAAACGATAAAGAACAGTCGTTTCCGCAGAACATTTCACGCATATGACACCGTCATTGACAAACGAAACAACCGATTCGACTTTCTGGGCAACCATGTGGTGGTAGAAATCAATACCTATGGTAATCCTTATCCTTATGAACGCTGCAGCATTAAATCATTTATTACCGAAATGATGGAGAGGCGTGGAATGGATGAGATGATTGAAGCCATGGATATGAAAGCTTTTGTCATCAATGTACTTGACAAACGCCGGACACTGTGTGAGAAAGTAGTTTCACTTCTGCGATTTTCTTTTGAGAACGATCCCATCAAGGGACTGACTTCCAAAATAAGACACTTTTATGATTTGCACTTCTTAATGCAGGACCCTGTCTGTCAAGAATATCTTCGGAGTGATTTTGTCACAGATTTACCTGCTTTAATAGACCACGACAAGTGTGAGTTCAATCGTCCACTACATTGGCATAATTCTGACATCACCACTTCTGTCTTACTCACAGACTTTGATGCGTGCTGGCAAAGTATAAGCGCAACATATCTTTCTGAATTAGGAGCCTTATCATATGGCGAAATACCCACCTCTTCGGCTATCTCCACATCAATGAGGGAACTCTTGAAAACCATTGCTGAAATTATTGACAAGAATCGCCTCAAATAAGGTTGCATGCTCGCCGGCAGCAGCAAGTGACTTAGCTTGCCAAACACGTCTTAGCATAAAATCAAAAAATTCCCCACCTTTGCAACCATCCGGTCCTCTCGCCGCGTCTAATGTACAGAACAAACATAAAGCACAAACGATATGAAAAAGACATTAGCCATCCTCGCTGCCTGCCTCACACTGGGAGTGGGCACACCTTCCGCTTCCGCAACAGCACAAGACACAACCGCCGTCACCACCGCAATGAAGGCGGATTCCACCGTAACAACTCAGCGAGAACCGACAGAGCTCGAATTGGCACAAGCCGAAATAGCCGAACTGCGAAACAAAGTAAAGCAACTCAGCCAGAAAAACGATATCGGCGACAACCTCGTAGACCTGACAGCAGTCATCCTGATATTTACCTTCCCCTTCATCGTGGTGTTCTGCTGGTTCTACTTCCGTTCGAAAAACCGACGTGCCAAATATGCACTCATCGACCGGATGGTCACATCGGGACAAACGGGCTCGGTAGAGCTGCTACAGAAGCTGCTCCAAGAGGATGAGAAGAAACAGAAAGACCTCCTCATGCACGGCATCCGCATGATTTGCATGGGCATCGGACTGACCATCTTCCTTGCGATACTGGCTGGAGAGGAACTGGCTGCCATCGGTATCCTGGTTGCCTGTATCGGCCTCGGAGAACTCCTTGCAGGCATACTGCAACGCCGCGAACAGAGACGGCTCCATCAGGAACAGCAACCTCGTGAGACTCCTCAGGACACGTCTGCCAAAGATTCCTCCACCGACGAACAATGAAGACGCTGACCGACCTATCGCTCATC
>ULTZ01066990.1_pt1 | contig 58180 bp, 44 predicted proteins | sample 1957981 | NCBI WGS metagenome assembly ULTZ01 (sample SAMEA4835745, study PRJEB28245) | human gut metagenome | biome: gut microbiome; material: fecal sample | place: Denmark | collected 2008
TTGTGTATTATCTTTAGTTAAAACTTCATCAATTATCACATAACTATGTCCTTTTATCGCATGTGTAGTAGCATTATAACTATATCTAGTTAATACTGAACCATTCATATATGTTATATAAAAATTATTACCAAATGGGTATTTATGTACTACCATATCTCCACATGGTATAGGATTTTCATATTCAGCATACCATTTATAATAATTTTTAACTATACTCCAACCACCTTTTATTTCAGTAAATAATACAGGCTTTTCTTTAGTTCCAACATATTCTTTAAGTCCTTTAGAATATACTTCACTAGGATTTAATATAGCATTTTTTGTGATAACTAAATCATTTGTAAATTGATAAGATTTTACTTGAGATGCTCCACCACTAAATGGATACATATAATTATTATTAAAGTCAAAACCTAAAGTTATATCATACGTATCTATTATATCTAAATCATATGCTATTATTCTATTATATTGAGGATCATATATCATACGTACACTTTTGTCGCCATACATTCCTTGATAAACACAATATTTATAATCTGCAAAAAATTCTTTAAAATTTATACTAGATACATATCTACTAGTACCATTATTACATTTTTGCATTTCTTCTTTAGATATTATTCCGAATTTTTCATTATACATTTTAATTAATTTCTTCAATTGCATAACCTCCTAATTGAATAATAAATTATATAATGGGTTATGTTGAACTTTCGTGTTATTCATATTTTCTATGTCATTTTTATCTTCTTTTGCAACTTCTATTGTCATGTTTTTATTTACTTCGTCTTCCCTTGGTTTTTCCTCGACTAAAACTTCTTCTTTAACCTCTTTTTCAACTTCTACTTTAACTTCTTCTACCTTGAATAATTCGCCAACTAATTTATTTATGTTTATGTTTTCGTCATCCAATTTAATATGTCTATCTCCAGTTTCTTTGTCAATTTTTGCTCTTTTAATTTTACCAGTTGCAATTTCTTTAATTTTACCATTTTCAGATACTTCAAATCCTTCATGATTAGGTATTACTTTAAATTCTTCCATCCTTATCACCTTCTATTTATTTTTGAACATTATTGTGGGAATCCATGAGTCCAATTTTGTGGAACAGTAGTCATTGAGAATCTTCTCCACTCTTTTGTTATTTCAATTATCTTAGGTTGTGCTACACCTTTGTTATGTTGCCAACTACTGTCAAATCTCAATCCTTCAGCTAACCACCAGTCACCACCACAACTTGCACAATAATGAGAACTATCTCTATCATCTGTACCACTATCATTCCATTTTACCTTACGTAAATCTATGCAAGTGTATACATATTCATATTTTGTGTCAAAGTTTTTAATATCAGAGAATGGGTGATACATACAATTTTCACCATTAACCTTATTGGCTTCTCGTAAAATTATAGTTTTACTAGTGCTTGTAGTTTTTATACTATCACTAAAATATTGATTGCTATCACCTGAGAAACTTTCAGCATAGAAATTTCCATTAGGAACTGGTAAATCTTGCACTTTTTCCCATTGACCATTATACCATCCATAAACTTTTATATTTCTCATCTCTACCCCAGTATTAGCACTAAATCCTTTATCTTTTACTCTATATACATTCGCCCAAGCACCCAACGCTCTAAATGGTACTGCCCCTGGACAACCTGCTTGACCACAATTATGAGCTAACGCAGTAGGTCTTTGTTGGTTTTCCCAACGTGATTGAGTTGCCCAAGTATCTTTTACTCCACTTGGTAGCGCTTCGTGATTCTGTGGCATTGGATACATTTTATCTAGGATGTAAGCAGATGTGCATGATGTAGCATATTCAGTAGAATCTCCTCCACCAGTATCACCACCTGACGTTCCACCACTTGTCTTAGTTAATGTACAATAACTTAAATATTTACCTGGATCATAACAACCATATCTTATTTTATTTGTAGGTGCAGTGAATGTATATTTATAGTTATTGTTACCAGTACTTGTAAATAAGTCACTAACATAATTATCGCTATCGTCAAAGGCATAGCCCCATACCCAAGTACCATCCATTTGTAATGTATAAGTTGCACCTTTCTCAACTGTTACTGCATTAACTGTTGCCCAACATTCTGCATTATCAGTTATAACATGAGTACTTTGATTTATACCCTTACCATATGTCATATTACCAATAGTACCCGATTCAGGAGTAGCACCACCGGAATCCTTAGCTTTTAATACTCCATTTGCTACAGTTAATGTAATTTGTTTTGATACACCTGAATGTGAAGTACCTGTAATTATCACTTCTCCATTAGCTCCTGCATAACTACTACATAACCCACTATGGCAAGTTACTAAACTTGTATTACTAGATTGCCATGTGATTGATTTATTAATACAGTTATCGTTGAATTTTGGTCTAACTACGCAATTATGTGCACTATCATTAAAATCTGTAGTTTCTAATTCAAAATCAGATGAATTTTCAACTAAATTATCTGTACTTAATGGATAATATTTTACCCAGTCAACATATTGAGTTATTTCAGTTGTGTTACTATCAGGAGTACCACCACTAGCACCGATCGCTTGGTTAAGTAAAATAAAGTGTGGTATATGGAATGCTCTATTATCAGTAGCACTTGTTCTACTTAATTCATGGTCATCAATAGAGAACACTAAACTACCATCTGTATTCCATTGCATTGCGAACTCATGCCAATCACCAGTAGGATAATCATTATACCATACACGACCACTTTCTTCTTTTTCATTGAAGAACGTACCACAAGTTAATTTTCCATTATAGAATTCCATTACATCGAATTCACCACACCAAGCCCACCATTCACCTAAAGTATCAGGGCTACCATTTTCTTTATATCCAAATTCAAATGAATCACCTAAAGTCCAAAATGCACCAAATGAACCATTATAGTTACAAGCTCTAACTCTAGCAACTATTTTACCATACATGAAAGCAAAATGTCCTTTAGATATTATAGATGCAGAAGTCCAAGAACCATCACTTGCTTTTTTACCTCTTAAAGCTAATATACCATTGTTAACTTCAGCATTTGTATTTGTATATTTTTGAGTTTCATTATTTCTTACATAACCTAATTCATATGACCATTTATTTGAGTCTACACTACTACCTGAGAAATCATCGATTACATAAGCACCAGTAGAATCTAATAATGAGCTTGAACTTGATCCATTATCTTTTAATGTACCTGTAATAGCAGTACTTGCATCACCAGTAGCACATATCAACATCTTTGTTACATTTGTTGGCACAGTGAATGTATATGAGAAGGCTTTGTTTGACCAATCATCTGTGTTACCTTCGACAAATGATACATAAGAATTTGATGAATTATAATAACAAACACATACATAATTAGCTTTATTAAGATTGATAGTATATGATTTACCAGCAGTTACACTTATATAATTTAATGTACTATAATATGTTCCATCTGTGGTATCTGCAATCACACCATCATTAAGTCTTTTATATTGAGTGAATACTAACGCGTCTTTATTTACTAAAGTAACAGTGAATACATTGCTTGTTTTAGTAGTACCTTTTGCAGTTGTAACTCTTATAGCCATTTGGTAAGTTCCTGCATTACCCTTATTATCGTGTTTAAATCGATAGTTTGTTCCATTAGCAGTTACATCACTTGTTTTATCGTAGAATGTATTTCCTCCGTCCCATGAAACTTCATGTTTTGTTACTACAATATTTGTACTGTATTCAATATAAAATTCTGTGTTAGCGGTTTGTGTTATGTTTCCAATATTACTTATAGTTAATGTTTCAGGAGTAATTTCTCCTCCACTGCTACTTTCAACTGCTTTATCAATCACTACATTAACACTAGAATTATTTTGGTAATTTTGTTTACAATCTAATTTAGTTAAACCTATTGTACTATAATCACCAGTGTCATCCCATTTTAAAAATTTTAATACTTTTAAAAATGTATTATTGTGTAACTTAATATGTGATTGAGATTCAAAACTAGTTGTATAAATACTTCCATCATTGAAGAAATTATTTTTAATGTTAGCTCCTTTTATATGTCCTCTTAAGTCTAATCCAAAATTTCTACAATTAATAACATTAGAATTGAAACCTCTTTGAATTGTCAAAGCAGATGTTCCATTATAAACTTCATTGTTTATGAAAAATAAATTTTTACCATTTTCATATCCATCCTCAAAATCTAAAGCTAATTTTGTTACTTTATATTCATTCTCATCAGCAACATAATTGAATGAACAATTCTTTATTAGTAAATGATTGTATATGCCAGGGTGCATGGCACATGTTCTTGTATTATGAGATTTTATATTTATTAACTCACAATTTGTAGCCCCACCTGTATGGCATATTGTCATACCTGATGAAGTTGTAGTTGGAGTAAAGCCAGTAATTCTCATAGATTTTGCACCACTTGGTATTTTAACCACTTGATATTGTCTTGTTTTTATTGTTGTTTTATATGCAGAATTACTATCATAAAAATGGAAAAACAATTCTGCTTTATTTAAAGCCAATCCCCCGTACCCTAGGTATACATTACATTGTATTTCACCTCTATCTAATAATGTTGAAATATCAATTAATTCTGTTGTACTCATAGTAGTGCTGCTAACTGTGTTACCTTGATCATTTATATAATATGCATTCGGAAAAGCTAACTGACCAGGAGTACCTACATATCCTGCTAATTTACCTCCAAATACACCTAAGTTATAACCAACTGAATATCCCATTTCCATATCTTCAAAAGATGAATATCTTGCCCCATTAATTTCGGCCACTGCTAATCCTTCACCAGGGATATTATAATTAGTATTAGTCTTCGTTGCTTCAAAATCAAATCCATCATAGTTACCAATTAACTTACCATTTTTAACATGTGAATCAAAGCAATCCTTCAAGTCTACTAAATTTGATACATTAATGTCATTGCATTGTGTTGCTTTGAATGTAGCACCATTCATGTCTACTGTAAAATGGTCAGGCAAAACTACTTTATCAGAATGATAATCTAGCATATAAACTTTGTTTAACATAGTGATCTTATTATGACCATTATTTTTAACTGCTTTAAACAAGTTGTTCAATCCTGTATTATTTGCTTTGGCTTGTGTTGTATTAGCAGTTGCACCAACAGTAATATTATATGTAGATAAATCAGCAGTTGTCATATTATAATTATTTACTTGATTATATGAATCATTAACTATTAGTATATCAAAAAATTGTTCAATACTTGCTACACCATTATCATCTATGGTTTGAATACTAAAATAAGTTTCTCCAGTCGCAGCAATTGAACCTATATCAATTGAATATTCTCCTGCTTTAGTAGTTTTATTATATGTCTTATCTTTTATTTTAACAATAGTTGTAAAAGTTTTACTATCATCCTTATTCAAATACTCAGCTTGAGTACTATCAGATACATAGTATCTGATAGTTATTGTCTCATTTGCTTTTATTTTAGGATTAAAATATCTAATATATAGTTGAGGTATTTTTGTAGATGTAAGATTATTAGTAGAATTTATCGTATTCGCCATGATTATTCACTTCTTTCTATATAAATTTTATAAATGTTAACTCGTGCAAAATAACATGTGAATGTTAAAGTTATATTTGATAAATTACCAGCTATTGTCCAGTAAGTATCTACTTTACCATCATTTGATAACGCTTCATTTATTTGCACCTCATTAATCATGTTAGAATTACTTATGTTATTAGCTGATCCATCGCCTAAAACTAAACTACGTAAAGAATAAATTGATGATGGGTCACTTGTTCCTAATCCTAAAACTACATGCACTTTATCATTTTTGTTAAGAGTTAATGGATGATTACTTATAGCAACACTAACATCTTGATTTTGGTTAGTACTTATATAAGTTCCATTATTAACTGCATTATTTAATGATAATGAAGCACCTTCCACTAAAGTACCATTGTCATAAATTACTTCAAAATTACTATTAGCACTATCTATAACATCTACTGTTATTGTTTTACTTGTTAAACCATTTGATGAAATTGTTAAAGTATATACATCATCAGTTTCATTATTATCTGCAACAGAAGTAATATTTACTGATTGTGCAATATAATAATTTTCAGTGGTAAATGTTAATTGACTTGCAGAACATGTTAAATGAGAAGATGATGAAGAAATATTTATAGTTGTATTTGATGTAGGTTTATTTGATAACTTAAAGTATATAGTCTTACTTCCACCTTCGGCAATATCAACATATGTACAAGAAGGTAGTATTTCAAGTTCGTCCTCTACTACCGGCACATCAGGTATATCAGGTTTAGTACTTTCTTCAATAGCTTTAACAGTGATAATTACGTTTCCTGTAACAGAATTTATAGTTATAGTATTTTGATTAACAACACTATCTGTTATATCAACTCCACCCATACTTACATTAAATGTACTTAATACATATCCTGTATTAACAGTTATTGTAGCAGAGTATTTACCATTAGCACTTACAGTTTTAGCATTATTGCTAGTAGTACAATTTGTTAAGTTGTTAGTTATTGTATACGTGCTAGGTGTAACAATTATGGCTTTGGCAGTAATAACTATATTGCCTGTAACAGAAGCTATGGTTATAGTATTGTTATTTACAACAGTATTTGTTACGTCTTTACCACCCATAGTTACTGTTATAGCACTAATCTTATATCCATCTCTAGCAGTTATTATTGTTGAAAAACTTCCACCTTTAGTTACACTTGTAGTACTATTACTAGTGTTACAATTTGTTAAGTTATTAGTTATTGAGTAAACAGTAGGTGCAACAATTTCAATAGCTTTAGCAGTAATAACCACATCACCTGTGACAGAACTTATAGTTATAACGTTGTTATTAACAACACTACTTGTTATATCTTTTCCACCCATGGTTACAGTTATAGTGTTTAATGTAAATCCTGCTTCAGCATTTATTGTAGTGGAATATTTACTATTAGCATTAATGGTTTTAGCAGTATTACTAGTTGTACAATGTGTTAAATTGTTGGTTATTGAATGAGTAGGTGTAACAGTTTCTTCATAAAATCCTTTTAGTAAACAAGTATAATTTTTGTTTACTAGATTTGCTATATTAAAGTCAGCACTTGTTTGTGTCATACTCACATTATTTAAAAAATTTTGTCCATTATCAATACTTAATTTAACATCAGTCAATGTAACATCTGATGTGAAATAAATTTTCACAATGTTTACATTCGCATCAGTTATATTATAAGTGATTGGGCTAACTGTTATTTTTGCCACGTTCATACCTCCTATCTTTAATTATTTATGGAGTTTTGTGATTTTAAACCCATTGGAATCACTAGTGTTGTTTTAATTTGTCTTTTAAGTCAGCATTAAAATAAAAAAATTCATCCATCTTTCTTTCAAAATCATCTACACATGAACCTCTATTCAATTTTTCAATCCATTCTTCATATGATTTAGTTATGTAATGATCTAAAGTTATTTTATCCATAGGTGTTAATCCATATGACATTGGACTATAAACTCTTTTGCAATCTGAATCAACAATAGTATTATAATTATTAGACATCATAGGAAAATGAGGTGACATCGCTACAATTCTATGAGCCTTAACTATACACTTTCCTCTAATATCATTATAATAAGATACGACTTTTGTAAATCTTTCTCTTACTAATCCATCTTCTTTTTTTATTTTGCCATCAGCATTATAAGTTAACCAATCTATATATAACCCATCATATTTTTCATACTGTTGCATAAAATCATTTATATTAGAACCATCCTTTATATTTATAAATTCATCAGCATCTATAAAAGCTATCCATTTTGATTCCCTACTATAATTATATAAACAATTATTATAACATTTTATTTGAATATTACCATGTTCTTTTACATTCAATTTCCAATCTCTTATAGTACACTTATTTAAATATTCCTTTTTTATACTTTCTTTAATTGGTACTATTGACATATTATCATATATATAAAAATGATTAATACCTATACCAATATGATATTCTAACCATTCATTAATGTAAGGATTTTCATCTTTACATATAAGACATATAGAAGTATTATATTTAAAATCTATCATTATTGTTCTTCTTTTCTATTTGCATTTGGAATAGTTTTTGGTTCAAAATAAATATTAGTTATATTTGCTGTTATATTTTTATCATTATCATTCAAATCTGTTGCATTTAAATTATATACATCTGTATAAATATATAAATCATTTTTATCTATTTCTTTTAATCTTATATCATCTGTTCTAATATATAAAATTTTAAAAGATATATCAGTATATTGACTACTTTTATAACATATTAATTCACTTTTTTTAACAAGATAAACTGGCATATCTTCATATGAATCATAAGAAAGTAAATTCTTTTTATCGAATAAAAGTGGAATATCTATGCTTGATGTACCAACATCAACTATAACATGTATATATCCACCCATATCTAATAATTTTTCAATATTTACATCTTCCGGTGAAATAGTAGCATCACCATATGAATCCGGAGCAAATGTTATAGGAAACATTTTTGAATCATTAGTATTTGAACCATTATTATGTTCCCCTTCTAATTTACTTAACTGTTGGTCTAATGTTTTAGGTTTGTCAAGATTTATCATCTTAATTCTATTTTGTATATTCTCATCATCACAATTATTTTTTATAAAATAATAAATTCTATACATTTGTTCCTTATTAAAATCATCGTCAATAATACCTAAGGTATTACCATATTTTTCGTTATACATCTTAATTAGTTTCTTCAATTTATATAACCTCCTAATTAAAATAAAGGAGGGGAAATCCCCTCCATATTATTCTTTATAAGTTACTACTACTGTCATAGCACCACTACATACTGTATATGATGCTTTATTATAATCCCCTTGTAAACCAAAACCTTTCATAGTTCCATTTTTAATTGCATTTAATACGGCAGTATCAGTAATTGTAACTGTTTTAGTTTCTCCTACTTTTAAACTTATTGTCTTAGACCAACCATCATTGTAAGTTGGTTTTGAACCACTAGAGATACTAGGTCTACTTGCATATTTATGCATTTTTAATGTAACATTATGTGCAGATTGATATCCACCAGTTTGACGTTTAATTGTGATTTTAATACTTGATATATTTTTACCTTTTAGATTAGCGAATTGGCTACCAAAGAACCAACATCCATTGCAATCCCCGTAACCATAGTCACCTTGTCTACAAGTACCATCTTTTTTCCAGTTATTGTATACACTACTTCTATATGTGTCAGCACTTGTAGACTTATAAGTAACTGTTTTAGTTTTTGGTGTAGGGTCTTTTGGATTAGATGGATTTGGAGTAGGGTCAGGAGTAGGGTCAGGTGTTATACCAGGGTTTCCACCACTATTTTTAATCATATCTTTGATAGTACCTAATATTATATCTCCATTAGATTCTTTGTAATTAGCAAGTGTACCACTCATTTGAGTACCATTAGCTAAGTGAATTATTGAACCACTTTGAGCAGTCCATCCATTACCTTTAACTTGCCCACTTGTATTTGTACCATAAATTATACTAGAAGATGTTGCAATTACACCATGGTATCCATCTATAAATTTAACACCTAAAATAGTACCACTTGAGAATTCCATAAATTTCATTATAGTCGAAGCAGTTTTATTCTTATTTCCATAAACATCACAATAATATATGGCGAAGAATGGAACTTTGTGTACTAGTATGGAAGCACCATCCATGTCATCATCACCACCAACATATAATGAATCAGGAGCTATGATTCCTCTAGCAGTTGATGTTTGACTATCACCTCCATATATTTTTATGTCGGCATTACAACAATAAAAACGTAAATATCCAGTTATTGATAAACCACACAAGAAAAATAAAAGTCTTCCACCAAAGAAATAATTAAAAGTTACTCCAGCTGATATATTAGATCTTAAAAATATTCTTACTGTTGATCCATTTAAATTCTTAGGTAATTGAGCCAATAACCCTTCTAATGTTTTAAAAGTACATTCGTCTTCCAATGTAATATCATCTGAACCATTGGTAGCGTCTATATAAACATCTATTGAACCAGTTAATGCTTTAGGATATTGTGGATTACTTATTGATTTAACAGATAATGTATCACAAGATAAATCTTCTTCTACTGCTAAAGTTTTATATCCAGCCGCACCATCTTCACTTATATACCAGTTACCAGGGATTACTTGTTCAACACCATCTTCATCTATTATTGTTCTATTTGAAATATATCCACATAAATCTATATTAGCAGCCGTTAATTTAATATTACTACTTATTGCTTCTAATACTTTATCAGTTAAAGTTACTGAACTACTTCCATCAACTGATTTAACTAATAAATCTATTTTATCAGCACTTTGTTTTATAACACTTATTCTATCATTTATATCACCAATTGTAGAACTTAATGTTTCGTATATATCTCCTTCAATTGTTTCAACATTTATACTACTTGTTATGTGATATAATTCTTTAAATTTCTTAAAATAATCAACTAATACTTTTTCAACATTATAACCTTGTAAACGAGCATCAGTTGTATTTATATTAGAAGCATACATTTGATTATCGTTATTATTTGCTTTTTGAATTATATATATTTTATTCAATTATTTCACCACCTAACAAGTTATTATCCAATCTTCATAATATATCATATTTATAACATGATATCCTTTTGACATAGTTATAGTTTCAGTATTATCACCTGTACTTCTAAATGTAACTTTAATCTCTTTAGTACATTCCAATAATAAGAACATATTAGCATATGCACAACCAGTCATATCAGGTAAAACTATAATTCCATTATCTGTTAATTTAGATGCTTGTTTACGTTCAACTTTTAAAGTTACAGTATTACTAACAGGAGTAATATATATTACATCTACATCCATCAAATAACTTAATGCACTTTCAACTTTATTTAATTTACCTGCTTCAATAACATCTCCATTATTCCATGTATTAGCTTTATATGATTTATCAGTATTAAATATTCCACTTTCAGTATCTCCTAAGCCAACGTGACCTTTATTTACTGAACTTGTTCCTACGTTTACAGTATCTCCACCCATACTTAAAGATGGTCTTACATGAAATTGATTACTTATTAAGGGTAATGTTAAAGTACTATCAGTATCACTTATTTTAATTTCTAAAGCATAAGTTCCTACCTCAGTTAACTCATCAATCATAGTTGGAGATACAGTCATTGTTATTACGCTCGCGTCTATTGTCGCAGTAGCATTCACAACTTTACCAGCTTGAGATAATAAATTTATTTCACATGTAGTACAACCACTTATGTCATAATCTAAACCTTTAATATTAAATTTTAACATTAAGTTTTTATCTCCAGCGGTTAAATAAACATCTTTATTCAAAGATGATTTTCCATTTTGAACAATTATATTATAATTATTTGTAATAGCCATATTTTCACCTCGTTTATTTTATTAATTAGCAGTCGTAGTGTAAGTTATTGTTACCGAACATGAAGCACTACAACAACTATAAGATCCACCTGCACCTGTTGTATAATCACTTGTGCAAATACCTAATCCTTTAGCTTTATTAGATATTAAACTTGTGATTTCACTACTACTCAATGTAAGTGTAATACTTGATCCAGTTGCTAAACTAAATTTCTTATTGATAACTCCAGTACCTAATTGACTAGGTGTACCTGATGGTTTCTTAGCATAAGTATGTGCTCTTAAATAGTGAGTTACTGCTGAGTTTTTACCACCACTTTGTCTAGTAATTTTTACTTTAATACCAGTAATAGTGCAATCAGGGTCTTGTAATATATTATAAATATCACTATCAAAGAACCAATATCCTACATTTTTACCATATCCACTTGTCCATGCACCTTGTCTAACTATTGATTCACTAGACCAACTATTAGCATAACTACCACTTGTTCTCCAAGTACGACCACCTGAACTTTTTATAGTCTTAGTTACACTTATAACTTTAGGCACATCAGGAGTAGGAGTAGATGTATCATCTTTAACTAAACTATTGTAAGTTACACCAGTATCAAATATTTGACCATTGTTGTTGATGTACGTAGCCCCTTTATCAGATGTTGTACCACAATGAGTTCCTTTATTTAATTGAATTATACTACCACTAACACAATGGAATGTTTGACCACTTGTTCTACCACTACTACTTGCAATATAAACATGAGATGCACTATGACATCTAACCAACGCATAAGGACTATTTATAGCACTTATTGAAGATAAATATCCAATTGCTCCATTTGTACAACAAATACCATTATTTTTATGATCAGTAGCAGTACCACTATAACATCTCACATCATATACTGTAATTCTACATCTATTAGCTATTAAACAATATCTATAATCACTTATAAGTCTACCATTTGCTCCAGGCACTATATTACAATACACACTTGCATTGTTTGTTGAACCAGGAGTATTACCATAAAATTCATAATCCATACCATGACCATAGAATAGTATACTACCATTTAATTGATGACCTTGCATAGCTATTCTAACTCTACCATTATTAAAATTGTCAAGCGTTATAGTCTCAGTATGTTTTTTAGTTACATATATATCTAATGTGTAACCATTTAAATTTCTAGGAACTACGTCTTGTAAATCACTAAAACTTGCAAATATCATTCCATCTTCAAAATTGTTTTCATCATAATCATCAGGATATGTATAACCATATGTTACATAAACTTTACAATTTCTAACTAAACTTTTATCTTGCCATTCAACATTACTTGATTCAGCTATTATTTCTTTACAACTTATTCTACCTTCTATTAATAAGTCTTTTGCTTCACAAGTACCATCATCTCTAACTCTAAAGTTATCATTTACGTTTATATTTCCACCTGTAACATTTATATTAGAAGAATTTAGTCGTCCTTCGTGGTTTACATTAAATGGAGCTTCAGTTGGTATGTCACTACCAGCCCAAAATGCTAAATTGCTACCTGTTTCAGTACCCATACCAACGTTAGTACCAACTAAATCATTTTCAGATATAGTAAATCCACCAATTTTACCAACAAGGGCAGTTATGTCACCACTTAATTTAACATTTTTACCAGTTAAAGTACCATCTTCAGTTACTCTAAAATTCTCACCTAAAGTGATGTTACCACCTTTAATTGTTATTTTTGAAGCAACTACATTACCTTGTGGATCTACACTAAAGGAAGGATTTGTAGCAGAATTCATTATTGTAGCACCAATAATTGTTTTACCATTTATAGCACCGTCTACAAGCATATCCCCAGTAATTTTAACTTGCTTTGTAATAACACTTAAAGCATCTTCAGTTAATTCCATAGTACTAGAGGAATTACCTTTAACAAGCCATCCTATTTTGTTTGATTTTTGGTCTATCCTACTAAATTCATTTGTTACAGTTGCAGTATCTAGTATTTTGGCAACAGATATTGTTTTACTATATGTCTTTTTAGATTCAACATTAATTGATATATCTATTTTACCATTACTAGATGTGACACTATTTACAACAATTGTCTTATTATCACTACTTAATTCAGCACTACAATTCGTGCATTTAATTATAGTTACTTTGTATTCTCCTGCTTGTGGTGTCGTTTTCACAGGAGTTAATAATACATTATCTTTCAATATATTTACAACTGTACTCGGTTTGGTAGTTTCTTGCGTAGGTCGGTTAATAATCATATTGAAAGAATTACTAAGGATACTTTTAGGCGTAGAGTCGTTTGTATTTGCCATAATCATTAAACCTCCTAACTCAATATATTACCGCTCAAATCAGTTGAAACTATCACAGTTTCTTTTGTTATATTTAAAACGTAATCACCTAAATCTTCTATAAGACTTGCACTATCTTCAGGAGCAGGTGTCCAGTCACTAAATGTATTTCCTTTTTCTAACATCATATCAATTATTTCTACTGTTCCTACAAAAGCATCCATTCTAATTTGTACACCAGTAGCAGTATCAAAATTAGTTGGTGTAGTTATAGTATGTTTATAAGTAAAAGTACCATCACTATTAGGGGTAATTCTACTCCATCCTTTACTTGAACCTCCATAAGTTTGTATTATAAAATCTCCACTAGTATAACTTGAAACTTTATATGTGAATGATAATGACATTTTTTCACTATTACAAGAAGATTTTGCATCACTTAATATATATAGATTAGTACATTGATTAGCACTATTAGTACCAGTAATTGTTTTAGCATTTTTAGTATCAAGTAAATAGTTTCTACCACCAAAACTTAATTCTTTTAATTCATCTTTTGTTGTATATGTTTTACTTACTGTATTCAATATACCATTGGCTTTTTGCTCAATCGCACTATTCATATTAGTTGTAGTAGTATAATTGCTTGATAAATTATTAGCCAAATCATTTACAACTGTTTTCTCAGCATAACTATCACTTACTGTACTTAATATACCATCGGCTTTTTGATTAATTGCACTATTAACTTGTGTACTAGTATAATAATCTTTTTCTAACTTAGTATTTAAATCTGTGACACTTGATGTTGTAGCGTATGTTTTACTTACTGTAGTTAACACACCTTCAACTTTTTGGTCAATTATACTATTCATGTCACTTGTAGTTGTGTAGTCTTTAGCTAATTTATTTGTTAAATCAGTTACAGTAGTTTGTTTAGCATAATCCTTACTAACTGTTTGCTTAAATCCTTCTAATGTATGTTCCAAATTAGATTGTTGACTTTTAACTTCTTTAACTGCTTCGCCTAATTCTTCTAATATTGGCTTAGTATAAGTTGTTTTAGTTGGATTTTCCCAAGTTTGTTTGTATCTAATCCAATAATATTTACCAACTTCAATTGTAGGCATAGTGTCTGACCAACTTCCACCTGCTTGTGTAGTTGCACTAGTAGAAGCATACCATTGAGGAGTACTACTTGTCATAGATTGACCAGTGTCACCTTTTTCACCTTGTTGCCCTTGATCACCCTGTTGTCCTTGGTCTCCTTTTTCTCCTTTGTCACCTTTATCGCCCTTAAATCTACTCCATACATAATCAGTTTTATTATTACTTTCAGCAGCACTTGTTTTATTGATAGCTATCCCAATGTAGTTTGTTGTATCTTTTGGCACATCATATAATCCAGTTCCATCTGCGTTGTCACTGTACTTAATCCAAGTGTAATAAGTAGTACCATCTGTACCCTTTTCCCCTTGTACACCTCGGTCACCTTTATCACCCTTGATTAGACTCCATGTGTAATCGGAAGGGGTATTACTCTCAGTGGCAGTTGTTTTGTTATAAGCAAGACCTATATAAGTTTTACCAGTCGGGTCGTTACTAAGACCAGTTCCTTTAATATCATTTGCGTACTTAATCCAAGTATAATGAGTAACACCATCTTTACCCGGTGTACCAGGTATACCTTGTAGACCTTGATCTCCTTTTTCACCTTGTTCTCCTTTGAATTTGCTCCATGTATAATCGGTCTTATTAGTGCTTTCGTTAGGGGTAGTCTTATTTATAGCAATACCAATATATTTTGTACTATCTTTTGGTAGGTCGTATAGTCCTGTACCATCTGAATTATCGCTATACTTAATCCAAGTGTAATAAGTCTTACCATCTTCGCCTTTAATACCTTGTACCCCTTGGTCTCCTTTTTCACCCTTAATTAAACTCCACACGTAATCAGAAGGAGTATTACTTTCAGTTTGTGTTGCTTTATTGTATGCTAAACCAATGTAAGTTTTACCAGTAGGATTGTTACTAATACCATTTCCTTTGTCATCATCAGCATACTTAATCCAAGTGTAATAAGTCTTACCATCATTTCCTTTTATACCTTGCTCACCTTTAAACCTACTCCATGTATAGTCAGTCTTATCATTACTCTCAGCTTGTGTTGTCTTGTTGACTGCAATACCAATGTACATTGTACTAGCCTTTGGTGTATCGTATAAACCTGTTCCATCTGAATTGTCACTATATTTCACCCAAGTATAATAAGTAGTACCATCTATACCTTTGTCACCTTTTATACCTTGATCACCTTTTTCACCTTTGATTAAGCTCCATGTATAGTCAGCCTTATTAATACTTTCATCAGCAGTTGTCTTATTATAAGCGAAACCAATATAAGTTTTATCAGTTGGGTCGTCACTAATACCAGTTCCATTGACATCATCAGCATATTTTATCCAAGTGTAGTAAGTTTTACCGTCCTTACCGGCTACACCCTGTAAACCTTGGTCTCCTTTTTCTCCCTTGAACTTACTCCATATGTAGTCAGCCTTGTTGTTACTTTCAGTAGCAGTCGTTTTGTTAGGAGCAATACCAATATACATTGTGCTATCTTTTGGAGTATCGTATAAACCAGTTCCATCAGCATTATCACTATATTTTATCCATGTATAATGAGTGACCCCATCTTCACCTTTGATACCTTGTACACCTTGATCCCCTTTATCTCCTTTTATCAAACTCCATACGTAGTCGGAAGGTTTATCACTTTCAGTTTGCGTAGTTTTGTTATAAGCAAGTCCAATATAAGTTTTTCCTGTTGGGTCATTACTAATACCTTCACCAGTTACACTATCAGCATATTTTATCCAAGTATAGTAGGTCTTACCATCTTCACCTTTAATTCCTTGTTCACCTTTAAATTTGCTCCATGTGTAATCAGTCTTGTTGTTGCTCTCAGTAGGTGTTGTTTTATTAACACCAATTCCGATATATTTTGTTGTATCTTTTGGAGTATCATACAATCCTGTACCATCGGCATTATCACTGTATTTAATCCACGTATAGTAAGTAGTACCATCAGCACCAGTATCACCTTTTATACCAGTATCTCCTTTTTCCCCTTTTATTAGACTCCATGTATAATCAGTTTTATTAGTGCTTTCATTTTGTGTTTCTTTATTATAGGCAAGACCGATGTAAGGTTTACCAGTTGGATCATCGCTAATACCAGTTCCGTCAATACTATCTGCGTATTTTATCCATGTATAATATGTTTTACCATCTTTTCCGGGAACACCTTGTAAACCTTGTTCACCTTTGTCACCTTTGAATCTACTCCATACGTAATCAGTTTTATTACTACTTTCGTTAGGCGTAGGTTTATTTATGGCGATACCTATATACATAGTACTATCCTTCGGTGTATCATATAGCCCCGTACCATCAGCGTTGTCACTATATTTTATCCATGTATAGTAAGTAATACCATCTTCACCTTTAACCCCCTGTACTCCGGTGTCTCCTTTTTCCCCTTTTATTAAACTCCATGTGTAATCAGAAGGTGTATTACTTTCGGTAGATGTTTCTTTGTTGTAAGCAAAACCTATATAAATTTTACCAGTTGGATCATTACTAATTCCACTACCATCTATAGTGTCAGCATATCTAATCCATGTGTAATAAGTTTTACCGTCTTCACCAGGAGTTCCAGGTATACCTTGTAAACCTTGATCACCCTTATCCCCTTTTTCACCTTTTATTTTACTCCATGTATATTTAGTAACTAGTTCACTATCTTTGTCGTTTGTGTCAGTGTAAACCCCTATATATGCTCCAGCAGTTTCACCCTTATTTGCAGTAAAAGTTTTACCTCCATCATCACTATATTTTATGTGTAAGTAATAAGTTAATCCATTTGTACCATTAGTTCCAGGGATACCTTGTTCCCCTTGCATACCTTCAAATCTACTCCATGTATAAGCAGTATAATCAGTACTATCATTTGGGTCATAATCAACGTAAGTACCTATATAAGTGCTAGGAGTTTCACTTATTGGATTACCATTCGCATTGGCACTATATTTTATATGAAAATATGTTGTTTTACCAGGTACTCCGGGTACACCTTGTTCCCCTTGATTACCTTGAATACCTTGTTCTCCTCGTTCACCTTGTAAACCTTGTATACCTTGTATACCTTGGATACCTTGTTCTCCTTGATCACCTTTTTCACCTTTATCCCCTTGCTCACCTTTAGCACCTTGGATACATACTGGTGTTGAATATTTTATTCCTCCATTAGAATAAGTATATTTCATACGTTGCCATATATATTTTCCAGTAACCCATGTAGGAGATTTATCAGTAATCCATTCGCCACCTTCTAAAGAAGTAGGTGAAGTAGATGTATAAAATTGTGTTTCAGTGTTAGTCAAGGAAGAACTTACATTTGTTTCAAGTGTTCCTATTTTAGTAACTAAACTATCTACTTTACTAACAGTTGAATTGTAAGCATCTTTCAATTGAATTGTCTTACCATTCTCACTAGTTATTGTTGTATTATCAATTAAAGAACTAATTTGTCCTTGTTGAAGTTTTATGTTAGTTGTATTGGATTGAACTTGTTTTATAACAGAACTCAAATCACCATCAACTGTTATTTTTTCTATAATGTCAACCTTAGTTTTTAAAGCAGTAAATGCTACATCTAAAGTTTGGTTTGTATCATCGAATTTAATTTTACTAGAATTAATAGTACTTGTGTTTCCATTTATATTAGTAATTAAACTATCAATATCTATTTTTCCACCTGATATATGAGCATTATCACTAACCATGTCATCTACTATTAATCCATTGCTAATTGCTCCACTTTTTATACCATTCTCATCTATTAATACCCCTGTTCCTTCTGCATTAAACAATGAGAATGTAAAATCACCGGTAGCGTCTTTTCCTATTTGAATACGTACCTTACCATTCTTGTCTTTAAATTGTTGAAGATTACCTTTTAATGTCATACTTCCATCTTCAGATTCTATATTAACTTTATTAGTATTTAACACACCAGTATTTATTTTATTAGCATTTATAGAATCAATCATAGCATCTTTTATAAACGCGTCCTCAACTGTAACTTTACTAGCAGTTAAAACTAAAGATTCAATATTATTAGAAGTTAAATGTCCATTTAATAGTAATTTTATATTCCCTACTTCAGTTGTTAAATTCTTGATTGCAGCAGTATCTATATTTGCCAATTTACTTTTCAATTCTTCTATATCTGCATAAGCAGTTGATAACCTATCTATTTCAGCCATATCAATTTTAGCGAAAGCAGCTTTTAAATCTTCTATCTCAGCACTTACTGCATACAAATCGTCAGTAGTAATTGAATCATTTTTTAGATTTTCTAACATATTATCTATTTCTTTTTTATTATAAACTTGTTGTTTAGTATAATAGTTAGATAAATCTACACTAAAAGGTGGATCTGCAACTCTATTTACTCCATAAGTTAAGTATATGTTTTCATCGTCTTGTGTTAATGATTCCACCGTTAAGGCTTCATAATTCTCGTCATAAGGTGGTTCAGTAGTAATTACTTGTTTATAACCATACTCTTTCATTAACGCTTCATCTTCATTGAAATTTGTTATTGTTTCCTTATCAGATTTTTGGTATGTGTTTGGTGCAGTAACTAAAACATTTTTAAATGTACCATCTTTCTTTATTCTACCATAATCACTCATGTTATCACCTCAAATTAAGAATTTGTTGCAGGTGTATAATATCCATACCATAAATCATTTATATATGCTAATGATAATTTGCACATTTTACCTTGTGTTATCACAGGTACGTTATCCCAACTTATAGTTGGTAGTTTTATATTTGCACCTTCTTTAGTTGACATCACATATAAATTAATTTCTGCAAATGTATTAGGGCTAGGTAATTGCACTTCTACATCAGCATTTACATTTAAAAATTGACATCTATCTTCAGTTACGTTCGCAAATCCTTCCACAATAGGTATAGTATGAATTTCTTGTTCATTGTTAAATACTGTTTTTTGGTTTTTATCATATTTATATTTATGAAATTCTTTTTCATCAGATTTACATCTTGATATTCTTGATTCATATGCATCATAATAAGTTACCATAAAATAGTTTTCTCCAGTCAATGTATATGCAACATCTGTTGAAAAATCTCTAACTTCTCCACTTATAATATAAAAACCTTTTTCTAAATTAGAAATTGTTATTGGTTTTACTTCAGTACCAACTAATGTTTGATGCACTTCATTATCATTAAAGCTATCTATTTTCACAGAATTAGATAATACTGTATCAGTAAGTTTACTTATAGCTTTTTCAATTTTATTCATTTTTGAAGTTGTTATTATGTCACCAACTACCCATAATGTTCTATTATAAGTACCATCCAAATTGAATAATATCAATTCATTTCCATAATTTTCTATAGCAGTCTCATTTATAGTTGCTCCTATAGAAGATGTTTCCAATTCATTTAATAATAAATCTGTTTCAACTAAAGTCATATTTATAGGTGGTAATACCTTTTTATTTCTTTTATCATCCATAATAACTATGTATAATTGATATTTACCAGTTTCAGTTAATGAATTCATAATTTTATTATCTAATGTAAAAATAACAATGTTATTCACAACAGGAACAACATTGCTTTCAGTACTATTACCTAATTTATCTCTTAATACAACCTTAGCATATAAATCAGTTTGATTAGATAATTTAATGTATGGTGAATTTAAAATATTAAAATATATACTTACACCTATATCATTTGTATATATTTCTAAATCGTCATTTAACTTACTTTCGCCCTTATCAATAACGATTGTGTATTCTCTTTTTATACCACTCATTTGATTTATTCACCTCTAGCTTTCTAATTTTTTCAATCTTGCATCTAAATTTTCATAATTATTTTGCAATAATATCACAGTATCACTTAATGTGCTTACTTGTGTTTTGAGAGAATCAATTTGAGTTTGGAATGTTTTCTTCAACTCATCCAATGTTGCTTGTGAACCATTACTATTTATTTCATTTATACAAATTGTAAGTTTAGAACCTAATACATATCTACTATCTTTATATTCTTGGTATGCTTTTGTAAAAGCACTTCTATCAGAGTTTGATATATTTAAGTCAGATAATTTATTGTTTACATAACTCATCATAGTATAATGTTTTTTATTAAAATCATCAAAACTAGATTTTAATTGTAACTTAGTAACATCTGATAAATTAGTGTTTGAATAATAAACTTCATAATAACCTTGTATTTGTGTATAAAAACTTTGTAATGAAAAAGCATAACTTTTAAATGAATTGTATTGTTGCGTAGTCATTACACCATTTGTGTGAATTACGCTATTATGTAAAGTGACTATTTTATTCAATACCACTCTTATATCATCAAGGATATTAGCTATTTCTTGTTTCTCAGTATTCATAGAACTCAACATTGATTCTTGTAAATCATTAAGTTGTGTAGTTAACGTATCTATTCTATCGTTAGCTTGATATATTTCAGATGGTATTTGGCCTCCTGAACCCAAGAATTTTAATTCACTACAAGCTGTCTTTAGGTTAACTAGCGATTCTATCATATTAGTTATGCAACTTGTTATGGGAATTGCAACGTCACTTGTCATTTTTTCCTCAGCTGAACTAGTTAAATTCGATAGATCCACTTTCAATTGTGACATATAAGTTTCAATTAAAACCTTGTATTGAAACACATCATAATTTTCTTCAGCTTTGTCATCTTCTTTTAAATATTGACAGTATAAATCTAACAATGCATCAGCATAAGCTAAAGTAGTTATGCATAAATTATTTGTTTCATTTAATTTTGAATTAATTTCTCCTTTTTCAAAGGTAGTGAATTTACCATCATTTAATACTTTTTTCAATGAAGTATTTAAATATATTAAATTTGAATTAAAATTTATAAGAGATGTATTTAAATCTTCTTTAATTTCATCAAAACTTTTATCTTCTTTATATTTATCAGATAAACTTTCAACGTTATTTGACATTGTTTCCATTGCTACAGTATAATCAGTCATTTCATTTTTAATAGTTTTGATATTTTCAACAACCTTTTCTTTGTCAAAATTATCAAATATTAATCTTAATTTAGGATTGTTCATGATAACACTATTACCATTCATGTTTTTTATAATAAAAAGTAAATTGTCTTTAGCTATTCTGTCATTACTTGTGTATAAATTAAATGGGTCATCAGAGTTCCAATATATGTTCTCATCTTTAACTACAATATTATTAATAGGGTAGAATTTGTTATCAAATTCTACCACTAAGTTTTCAATATATACATATCCATTTTTAGGAGTGTTATTGTTACAAGCCATATCTATCCCTCCTATAATTTTTTATAATATGATTGATTTTTTATATTTTTATCAGTGGTGTCAAATTTCCAAAAGTTTATTGTACAACCACCATGTTTCATGTATTGTGTCCAAGCGGTATGAAATTTAAATGCACCATAATAATTTACACAGAATTTTGCCATGGCACTAAAATTAGATGCAACACGTCCTTTTCCCCAAGATATTACATACACATCTGTATAAAGTGGTGATCCCAGCATTGCTCCAGCTTTTGAATCAGATGAACTCAAATATAAATCGAAATCAAAACAATATCCACCTGTATCATGAACTGTATAAATTCCTGATTTGTTTCCAAACTTACCTTTTAATTTAGGAATATATAATTTAGTTCCATAAGGCATGTTATGGGCGGCACAACTTTTACCAGCAGTCATTTTTTGTCCACTTGCAGCTTGACTAGCATTACCACCATAGGCAGTACATCTTGCATTCGTAAATTTATAAATATATTTATTTCCATCTTTAGTACCATGTTCATTGTAGCAGTTAGGGGCATCTTTTTTAGATGTATTAGGTTTATCATTTTTACTAGGTTTTTTAGTTACTGCTTTTTTATCAGCTTTTGATAATTCCTCTATTCTAAAGAAAAATACTCTACTTTTTTCAAATTTTCTTTTTCTTTTTACTATACCGGTTTGATATCCAGCTGCTTCAATAATATATCCATCACCAGCATATATAGCAGTATGAGATGTTGTTACAGTGAACATATTCTTCTTAGTTACAGTATGTCCTTGTCTAGTCCACATTACAATATCACCAGGTTTACATTTACTTAAAGAAGTATTATCAGCATATCTCCAAGCAGTAGCATTATGTTTTCTAGCCATGGCTTGCAATGTACCACCTGAACAAGATAACCCTCTCATGAATGAATATCCAGCATAATCATAAGCACAACCAACTAATGAAGAGCAGTCAAATCCCCATTTTCCATAACCAGGTTGTTTATAAGTAATTCCCATTACTGTTTCATAATGTGCTTTTATAGTATTTTTTTTATTATAGTTAACTGTTCTATATGCTTGAGAATACCATGCTTTACCTTGTTTTCTTAAATTAACAATGTCGTTGGCTCTTTTTACTATTTTATCACGAACACTAGCTAATCCATCATTATCAATATTATCATCTTTATCATCATCGGTTTTCTTTTCGATGTATTTTGCACTACAATAAGCAACTAAATTTTTCCATTTTATTTTTGCCCAATCACCACTTATAGAATAAACATCTATTTCTTCACCTTCACTAAATGTACCTAATACTTTATACTTAGTTCCTGCTCCATTTCTAATATTCAACGAACTAACAGTACATACATACTTAGTTGTTGGTTTATTTAAACTAGGATTTTCTCCAAGGTCATCACTAGGTTTTTGTGGTTTTGAAGGTTTTTCTTCATCTTTATCAGGTAACTCATCTTTATCTTTCTTAGTATTCATATCAGTTAATATATTTGTAATCATATTGTCATATAAAGATTTAGCACCATTCATATTTAAGTTAAATCCATCATCACTATAAGTAGTTATTAATAAATTATTTTCTACAATTCCATCAGAACCATTTATTATTGTGATATGTTCGATACCTTGACTATATGTAAAGATTGCATTATTAAATTCTTCAATTTCCTTATTGATTGCTTCATATGATGTTGAAACCTTATCATATTCAACACTTACTGGCAATTCTTGTACAACATATATTTGTTTAGATTTGTATTTAATTCTTAATTTATCTAATAAACTAGTCATTTCTATTATTCCAGTTTTACTAGGATTAGTAGCACCTAACATAACTATTACACAACCAGGGTCTTTTGGTAAATCATTTATTATGTCTTTACCACTTTCATAGAAATATCCACCTGATACTTGAGATTTTGCTACAACTGTCATTTTACTTAAAGCACCTAATGACTTCATGCTTAATACTCTATCTGAACCAAGTATCAAAGCATTATCTAAATTAGCATGTTTACCTTCATCTACTGGTTCAACTGTCAACAGTAAACTAGCCATAATATCAGGGTTTTCACCTGAAAATACATTTATGGCACAACTTCCTGCACTAACACCAACCACTAATCCTTCGCTAGTAACTACTGCTACTTTAGTATCTGTGGAAGCAAATGTAACATTTCTATTAGTAGCAGTTAATGGAATAATAGTAGGTACTATGTAGAATTCTCCATTGATGTTCATAGTATAACTCATCTTATTTAATCTAATTGATGTGACAGGTATTTTATCATGAGGATTATAATATTCACCGACATTAACTTCACAAGAAGCCTTTTTCAAACCATCTTCACTAACACATGTTATTGTAGCAATACCTCTTTTTACACCTGTTATTTTACCATCACTAACTGTTAAAACACTAGTATCAGAACTTATCCATACTACATTTTGGTTAGTAGCATTTTTAGGAGTAAATGACACCATTAATGTGTATGAAGAATTTAAATCTAAATGTAATGATGTTTCACTTAATTGAATTTCTTCCACAGGAATTTTAGAAACTAAAGGAGGTGTTACAAAATCAAAGTCTAATATATTACTAGTGTAAATACTATTATTATCACGTTGATATTTAATATCATTTAATAAATATCTTTGTGATGCTTGTGCTTTCTTTGTAAGTTTTGCTTTTTTCAATAAATCAGCCATAGTTTTTCCATTGTTTAATGATGATTTTTTATTTGAAAAAGTTAAATTTAAAGAAATCAGATTATAATCTTCATAATTCGCTTCCCAACCAACGAAATATACAAATTCTTCTTCATCTTTTTCTTTATCATATAATGAAATTACATCGCCTAGTCCTAATTTACCATGCCATTGTTTTCTCGTAGGATTCATAATTAATCGTTGCATAAAGTTGGCACTATCTATTGTGAATTCAAAAGTAGGCATACATTTAGAAGCCAATACTTTTTCTCCAGTTTTTAATAACTCCTCAGCTTCAATAAATGAATCATCAGAATAAGTATCATAATAAACAAATTCTTTTAGTTCATCTAATAATTCATTTGTAAATATAGGATGTCCTACGTAATCCAAAGCACCTTCTCTAGTACATAATACATTCAATTCATCAATTTGTGTATTTACTTCATTTAATTTAGTAGTTACATTTACTATCTCATCATTTATATCAGCTAATTCATCTTCTTTTAATAGTAATTGAGTTTTTAAATCATCCAATGAATATTTTGTAGTATCTGTTTCGGCTTCTTCATAACCTTTTATCATACTATTTAAAGATGTTATAGCAGTATTAATTATGGTTTCATTTGCTTTTTTATCAGATAATTGAGTTGTAAGTTGTACTTTTTCTTTGGATAGTTCTTGCCATTTTGCAATTCTTTCAGGTGTAATTTTTTCAAATAACACTATTGCATTAATTAATTCGTCGCTCATTTCATGAGTACGTACAAAATAACTATAATTTTCTATATAATCAAATCCAGTTGGAGTAACGTCTCTTATGTCACATTTTTCTTCATTACCTTTTAGTTTTAATCTAGTTACAATGTCACTACTATTAGATGTTTTACTAATATCTTTTATATAATTATCTTTTGTTAATACTAACTTCAATACATCTCCAAAAGAATCTTCGTCATATAAATTTAACAACTTATTCTTTTTATCAAATATTGGAACACAACACCATTGCTCACTTATTGTTTCAGTTATAAAAGAATAGAATGAAGTATCAGTATCTTCTTGCATTCTCATTTTAGGTTTACCATTTTCACTATATCTTACTGTTTCATCAACATGTCCTAATCTCCACCCAGTTAACTTATATAATTCATCATTAAAAGCATATATCTTATTATCCTCGTCAGGGTCTAATAATGTTAATCCTATATTACTAACTGTAAAATTTATTTTTTCTAATTTCTTTTCTATTCCATATGCAGTGACTTCTTTTGTATTATTTATTTTGTTTTCATATATTTCTTTAATAACATATTTATCCCCATCAATTTCTAAATATCTTTCATTTTTAAATTCATCATATAAAGGATATCTTGTTTTACCCTTATGTTGAGTGGTTGTATATTCTTTAGGTATAGTTAATTTAACATAATCTATATCATCAAAGTCCATTGATTGTGAAGTAACAAATTTAGTTGAAACTTGACCGATTACTTTGTGATTTACTCTAGTTAATAATATTTCTTTGATTTCTTTAAGTTCTTTCACTATAATATTGTCCATTTAGTTCACCTCCTTACTTCATAGGAATTTCACAATAAATATTAACGTTGCAATCGCCTTTCACTAATATTTGATTTAATCCAGGTTGCAATTTTATCCATTGTCTATTGCATAAATATAATCTATTTTCATCTTCTTCATTCATTACGTTTGTCATATAATTGTCTATATAAACAACTTCGTTTTCTTCCAATCCACTTATCATGAAATCATTTATATAAATTATATTATTTTTTGTACCTAGATTTTCTAAAGTAATTAATGGCTCTAAGGTAGTTTTTGATTCATTGAATATTTCTATTAATTTTGAACCAAATACCATTTCATCACGTTCTAATATTTTATATCTAAAATTATCTAGTGGTTTAAATGTTACTTCTATCCAGCCTAATTGTGCATAATTTAATTTAGGTTTAATTTCAGTCACCATAACATAATGTACCAATGTTAAATCATCATAACTTATGAATTGTTCAAAATCATCAGATATTAGCCAATCACAAATTCTATTATAAATTTCAGTTGTCCAAGTCATAGGTATATCATTTTTATCTAATAAAGCTAAATTTAAAGTAAATTCTTCTGTATCATTTGGTTCTTGTGTATAAGCTATGTTATTTGCTATACTTTCCTTATTTATACTTCTTGAATAAGGTTTACCTTTATAGTTCAACACATCTTCATTTACACCTACGATTTGTACATTAAATTCTTTACAATCTTTTCCCCTAAATATAAAATTAGGTTCTATAAACATCAAATACCACCTCCCAAAATAAAAATAAGAGTATAGGAAAATTCCTATACTCTATTTATTATATTACTCATGTATTGTTCTAATTGAGCTTTGACTTCATTAGCTATATTAGTTGCATTAGCACCTGCTCCACTAATTTCTATTTCTATTCCACCTACATTTATTGTCTTACTCAAATCATCATTTGCTACACCAGCTTGTATATTGTCATTTGGTTTTAATCCTAAGTTTGTATAAATACTATCTATATTCTTAATAGTGTCATATGCTATTTGTAAGTTAGCAATGTAATCATTCTTAATTGTTTCTCCCATAACACCAAATGCTTCACCTGATTCTTCAGCAAATTTAATCATCGCATCTTGTAGATTAATTAGATTACCATCTATGTCCTCAAACACACCTGAGCCTAAAGCATTTTTTACCATTTCAGCTATTTTTGCATCATCCCAAGTTTTTTCTAAATCTTCTAATGCTTTGTCATTACTATTATTAACATTATCTATTGCATTATCAAACATTTTGTCCATTAACTCATCTTGTCTATCTTTAACTAGATCTTGTAGATTTTTATTTTCATCAGCTAATTCTTCCATTAAACTTTCAAGTTTTGCACGACCACTCAATGAAGTATCTCTTTTAGCTAATTCAATACTTTGATTTAATTTAGCAATTTTATCTTGTTGTTCTTTAAGTTGTTCATTATAATCATCTTCATCTTTCTTGTCATTATAAGCATCTTTAACTTTGTTGATTATATCAACTTCTTTATCAGCTTGTTTTTGAAGTTGTTCTTTACGTTTATCTAATTGATCTTGATACATATTTGTAATTTGATCTTCTATATCTTTTGTTGTGTTTAATCTATCTTCGTTGGCTTTCTTGATACTATCATTATAACCATCAATTGATTGTTTAGAATCATTTATAGAATCATTTAAATCATTCCATGTATCAATTAAGTCAGATACATATTCATAACTTCCACTATTTTGAAGTTTATTCATTGCATCAGCGAAATTAGTCATTTGACCATCTTTATCAAATTTGAATCCATATTTTTCTAATTCTTTTTGATATGCTGATTGTTCTTTTTTATAATTTGATAGATTTTTATTAGTTTGATCAATCAATTTATTATAAGTTTCTTGTTTCTTATTCAATAAGTCTAATCTATCAGTTCCATATGCATAGTTTAATTTAGTATCAAGTGTATCTAAATCATCTTCCAATTTACTTATAGTTTTATCTGTGGCAGTAATTGCATTTTTAGTTTTATAAGTAGATTGTTCTAACTTAGCTAAGGATAAACTTTCGTTAGTATCTTTTATGCTTTTTTCTATATCTAAAATGTCATTTTTAGTTTTTTGTAGATTATTATGAACATCTTTATATCCATCTACATATTCTTTTATCTTATCTAAATCAGCACTATCTTGATGTTTGTTTAATACAGTATCTTCATTGCTTATATTACCTAGTTTGTCAAATTTAAATCCGTAGTCTTTAAGTTTCTTAGCATATTCATTAGATTCTTTAGTTTCCTTACTCAATGAACTTTCTAAATATTTCTTTTGTTCAGCCATATATTTTAATTGTTCATTCATGATGTCTAAACTTTTTTGTCCATGAGACATATCTAATTTAGTATCTAAACCATCTAATATGTCGCCTAGTGTTTCAAATTTAGAGTTCAACATTTCTACTGCATTAACATATTTATAAATCTTATCTTCAAATTTCAATTTTTCAAGTTCGTCATTATTTTCTCTAATTTGAGTTTTTAATTTTTCAAATTCTTCTTTTGTTGAACCGATATCATCAAATTGAAGTTTCATATATTTTTCTAAATATGTTTTAGCTTCTTCGTAACTATCTTTATACTTATCGTAATTATTTTTAGCCGTATCAGATATACTTTTCTTAGCAGTTTCATCAGCTTTAGTTTGTTTCTTAGTTGTTTTACTAGTTGATTTACTTGCTTTTTCACTAGCTTTTTCCAATTGTTTAAGTTTAGTTTCCATTTGAGTTAATTTCTTTAAGTAGTTTGTTACATTTCCATCCTCATTAAATTTAAATCCATATGTATTTGATAATACTTTTTGTAATTTACTCGCTTCCTTAGTTTGATAACTATATTGTTGTTTCAATAAACGTTGTTGTTCTTGTAATGATTTATTCATAGCTTGTAAAGTACTTATACGTTTCTTACCAAATAAATTATCTAATTTGGCATTTGCCAAAGACACATTATGTTCAACTTTACTAAGTTGATTATTTAAAGTAGTCATTAGTTCTATACCATTCTTAATAGAAGATATTCCATATAGACCTACATTTATAGGGATTTCTTTTGTCTTGAAAGAACTAAAAGAACCGATACTATTATTTATACTACTTGTTGCATCAGCAGTAAATGAATCTATTGCACTTGTATCAGGCATATCTAATGCAGTTGCTTTGAAAATATGATCAGATATAGGGCTTTCAGTATCAAAAGGATTTACAGATATACCATCAAACATAGGTATACCATCTTCAATTGTAGATTGTAGACCGCTTGATATTTTTGAAAGCAATCCTTGTATATAATTCCAACCATTTTGTATGAAGTTTACTACTACATTTTTCGTACTAGGTTGGTTTTGTATATCTTGCATTTTCTTTTTAGTTTCATCTGCACCACTTTCATTTACGTCAACATGTTTAGTTTTATTTTTAGTTTTACTATCTACTTCTGTTAATTTGAATACTACTTCACCAGCACCATTTTGTGTTACTTGTAGAGTTTTATCATGAAGTGTTTTTCCTTCAACAGTATCTAAATTGCCCAATGCTTCTTGTACGGCTGCCACAACTTTCATACGTTTCTCTTCAGGTAAACTATTTATATCAGTTTCTAAAGAATCTAAATCACCACGTTGTACATCAGCAGTTATTTTAGTACTTATGTTATCATCAACTTTAAGTTCTTTTAATGAATCACTTAAACCAGCAACATCGTCTTTACCTAATATTGTAACACCACATTCAGTTGTAATAACATTGTTGTCAATCAACCAGCTTATCATTTCTTCATAAGTTTCGCATTCACTTAAGCCTTCCACATTAGCATTTATTACTGCTTCAATGTTACCTTTGTCACCTTGTAAACCTGAAATCAAATTATCAAAATCTTGAACTTGGTCTTTATCTCTAAATTCAGTTTTGATATTCATTAATATTTCTCTATGGTCTTTATCATCAGTAACTTCTTTTATAGCTTTCTCAGCTTCTTTTTTGTCCAATTTAGTTTCCATTTCAATAGGATGTTTTTTAGCTTCGTCGTTCATTTTTTGAAGTTCTTCTCTAGCGATAATTGTTCCATCAGGCATAACTATGTCAGTTTTTATATCAGCATCAACCGCTTCACCTTTAAGTATTTTGCTTAATAAATCAGCATTTTCACCTGATAATCCTCCACCTCTAGCTTCACTACTTGTAATCTTAGTGATTATACCTAATTCAACATCGTCTATTTTACCATCATTCTTAAGTGCCGCTTTCATTAATCGTTGAACTTCACTAGAACCTTCGTATTCTATTTCACCTTCAGCATATGCTCTAATTTGAACTTTCTTTTCATCATTCGTTACGTCTTGATCATTCAATAAGTCAGCTAATGTATTATCAGCAACCCATTTAGCATGCAATTCAACTGCTTTTTCATCACCTTTAAGATAATCAGTAAGACTTGAACCATTATTTTTAAGGAAGTCGGCAAGTCTCATTTGTTCTTCGTCCAAAGCACCTTCTAATGTCCCACGTAATGTATCTACCCATTGACTTGCATCTATACCTGTTACTTTTTCTAATTGTTCAGCTATCCCACCAATTGAATCAGCAAATGCGTCAGCATCCCCAGTTAATTGATAAGCCTGTTGAGCGGCATTAATTGTCTCAGTCCAATCCTCAACCTTACTTTTATTCTTTTCAGCATATTCAGCTATCTTATTGAAACCTTCTAAGAATTTATTTTGTTCACTTTGAGTGTCAACATATTTACTAGACCAATCAAATTCATTGAATAAAGTATACATTGAACCTGATATTTTATCGGACATTTCTGACCAATTCTTATAAATACCACTATCATTTAGTCTATTTAAAGCTAATGTTTGTGCAGATTGAATGTATTCACTCATTTCATCATAACTCTTAGCTAATTCTTCATTTTTCTTAGATACTTGTGTATTTCTTTCTTTTAATATTCTATTATAATTTTCACTATATTCTTGAAGTGATTTTATTTGTGCTCCAAAATATTTAGTTTGCATAATTTGAGATTCATTGTTAAAATCAAAACCAGGTTGAAGTCTATCATGAGTTGTTTCATTTGCTTTTTTTATCTCATTTAATGCTAATCTACCAGCAGTATTTTCTTGTGATGCTTTCTTAGTTCTTTCTATTTTTTGAATTTCTTTTAGATTATCAATATAATCTTTTAATGATCCATTCAAAGCTAATAAAGGTTGATTTTCGTCATCCCAACCTATAACTAAGTCCGGTGATATTTCAGCTATTTGTTGTCTTAATGATAACAATTCACTTTCTTCGTCTTTAGTTTTACTAGTCTTTTTATTAAGTTCATCGTATCTTTCAGAAATAGAACTTAAAGAACTTATTTGTTGTCTATAACCAGCAACTGTACTTTCAGTTTCACTAATTCTATCTTGAGCACTTTGATAAGCTAACTTATTAGCATTAGCAATTTTATAAATTGCACTAGCAACTTGTTCTATTACAAATACACCAGCACTTAATAAAGCCATGTTTCCAGCCATAGTTAAGAAACCTTTGGCAGCACTTAAAGCACTACTACCTAAATTAGATAGTACATTTTTAAATCCACCCATTTTAGATGTTGTAGAAGAAGTACTTTTGTTTACTGCTTCTGCACCTTTACTAACCTCAGTCATACCACTTGCAAATTCACTAGTTTTAGAAGCAGTTTCTTTTAATGTGTTACCTACTTTACTACCTTTATTGCTAAAATCATCTAAATTTTTATTAGCATTAGATACTTTATTATCAACGTCAATAGTATAATCGCCCATTTGTTGCATAGCTTGTGCCATTTGTTCACTACTTAAACCAGCTTGTTTACTACTAGATGCATTTTTTTCTAAAGCAGAATTAACGCTATTCATAGTAGAACTAACTTTACTATTAACGTTAACTAATTGTTCTCCACTTTGAGATGCTTCTTTATACCAATTGGCAATTTTAGTCCAATAACCAGTTACATTTTCACCAGCACCTTTTTGCTGTATTCCTTGGAATAATGCATATCCTCCACCTATTATAGTAGATTGTAATAATCCAGGGATTTCATTTAATGATTTAACTATACCATTTACTGTTTCTAAAAATGAGTTTGCTCCATCTAACAAGTTCTTAAACATATCTGTACTCATTACAGTAGTAACTAATTGAGTTATGTTTTCTTTAAGAACTGTTATTTTACCTTCAACTGAATCAATGTATCTTTCATTTTCCTTCTCAGCACTACCTACCATCATTCCAGCGTTATATTCCTTATATTTTATTATGAACGCAACTTCATAATACTTGGTCTATTCCAAAGCACTCTCTTTCGAGACGTGAGTAGACTATTTCTTCACCTTCACCATTACGTGTTAAGGGCAAACTATTTCTTTCTCCATTAGCTTGAGATTTTACTCCTATTTCAAGGATAGTCGTTGAAAGCAAAATCTATTTAAAATATTTTCTATGTCATTATATTCCCAATAAGGAATTACTAAAATATTTATATTATTTAAATTGCAATATTCTTTTTTAATATTATCTTTAATTTGACATATTTCAAATGCATTTTCTCCACCAAAGTGTTCCACAGGTTCATAATGTTGTATTCCATTATACTCTATTACAGAATTTAATGTGGGTAAATAAAAATCAAACTTCAATCTATATTTATAACAACAATCATCAAATTTAAATTCTCGTTCAAATGATATATTGTGTTGCATTAAATAATCCGCCACTACACTCTCTCCTTTAGAGGTGCTACATATAGGACAAGTTCCATTTCTTTCTAAAAGTTTATTATATGTAGAATGAAAATGATGATTATTTTTACATATGATTTGAATATCTTGATTTTGATTCGTAATTGTTTCCAATAGAGTTACACCTATTTGCAACAAATTATTTTTAAGTTGTTCTTGTTTGTTCTTTTCTCTACAATTAGGGCATTTTATTTTCGCACCATTATTCTTAATATTTTGAAAAGTAGCCATAAATGCAGTATCACACTTTGTACATTTAAGATTTAATTTTTGTCGTTGATTATAATATTTATCATCCAATAACAAAATGTTATGTTCATGTAAATAATTTTTAACATATTCAAAGTCAAAAGCCTTGTTTTCATTATTACATTTTTTACAACGATTACCTCCCTTAAAATTGTTCCAATTTATAGTACAATCATGTCCATTTGGGCATATCAAGTGAATCTTATCTTTAGCGTTAGTAAAAACATTTGTTACTTTATAACCTTCATTTTCAATTATAGACTTTCTATAATAATACACTTTTAATTTCGCTTCTTTATCTTTACAAATACTACATTTTTGACCACTTTTGAATTTTGCCCAAGTTCTATGAAATTCATTACCACAAGAACATTTTATATGCAATCTAGTTGTTGAAGCGTTATCATACTCATCTTCTTTTGTTAATAACGTATATCCTTCTTTTTCCAATTCATCTTTTATAAAATTATAGTCTATTTTTCTCATAAGTTCACCCCCTTATAAAATAATATGCAATTTAAATTTTAAATAGATCTTAACTTGCATGAACACCCATTGTTAACTCTTACTTAGGATTTAACCATATAAGAATCCTTACGTTTTTTCTACTTTCGTACCTTCACACTTATCATTACTGATTATGTTGTGGTGTAAGGCTTTAGGGGTTACCTGCTTTTAAGTTTGTGTCCTATGCACATTTCTGTACATACGGAGAATATTGTTTCTCTTTGATACTGTAATACAGTATCCCAGTTATTCATTAATGCTTGTAATGTATTAATATGGTTTTTACCTGCAATGGCTTCAGCAATACCTGATTTTTGAGTTGAATTCAAGTCTTTCCATTTTGAACCTAAATCGTTCAAAATTTCATTCATACCTCTTATCTCGCCTTGATCATCTTTAACTTTTATTCCTAATTTTTCAAGAGCTACGGCAGTCTTATTTAATGATGTCTCACCAGTTTTAGCACTAGTTTTTATACCAGCTAAATTAGCACTTATAGTTTTAAAAGCATTACCAACTTTTGATGCGTTTTGTACCAAATTGTTATTAACCATGAGCTTTTTATCTCATGCTCTAGGGGTTTCCCCCATTTTCATCGGTTGGTCAATTCCAACCTAGTTTAGCATATATTTTCATCCTATTCATTGTACAAGGATGTTGAGAACTCGTGGAGGGATTATTGCTTTCATAATAGCGCTCACCCTCTATGCGTTACAAATGATATTAGATATTATCATTCTCGGTATCAACTTGTTTTAAAAATTATTTTTAAAATTTAGTCTCTCTTACCACCTTAATCTCACGATTTAGTTTGACCGATTTTTCTCAATTCAAGCATAAACTATTGTACTTTCATTTATGCACGAGCATACAAAATTATACTCTCTTGCGCACCAACAATATATGAAATACCTTCATTTAAGTCAACACCCAATGTTTTAAATGATGATGCTGATTGTTGTAAAGCCACACCAACGTCACCTGAGGTAACTGCGAAGTTATTCGTTATCTTCACATAAGATCGTTACTCTTATGCAGTTCTCTTATGAACTTCTCTAGGCTTTCCCTAGACGACGAGACTATATCTTCTAGTTTCCCACTTCCTTTTAAGAAGGAATTACATGATTATTACTCAACACCTTCACCACTTGGCAGTACTCTACTCCCATAAACATGGTTTCGATAGTCGTTGAAGTTTATTCTTGGTTCAATTTTTCATTTAATATTTTATACTTATAATATACTTAAAACAATCAAAAAAATGAACTTTAGAATCTTACCTGCTGATTAAACAATCCTATTGATTTTTAAACATTCACGCTTGATGTTTCCATCTACGTTGTAGTTCAATAGGCTCTAAGTCCTTTCCAGCAATTCAAGAAATTCTTGATTATAAAATTATTTTATAATCCTGGCTAATTTCTAACCAGCATAATTGGCTTGGTCAATATAATTTGTCATCTCATTGTAGTTTTTACCAGCACCTTTAACTATATTACCATTTTTTTGTAAAGCCTTATTTACTCCACCATAAGCAGATAAAATAGATTTCAATTGTTTATCAGCCATATCTTGTGATTGGTCAGATACGTTAGCATACACTGTGGAATTTCTAGCATATTCCATAGCTTTGTCCATATTTTTTATACCTAGTTGTAAAGCAGATGCAGTCGAATTAATTACATCTGTTGAACTGGCAGCAACACTTTTACCAACCTCAACTGCTTTTTGTCTAACTTCTTCTAATGCTTCTGTTGTACCACTAAAAGAAGGAGGAGCAACTTTATTTAAATCTCTTAAGGCACTATCTACTTCTTTTATCTTATCTAAAGAACCACTAAACATTCCTGTTATAGCAGTACTTAATGTATACATTGGAGTTATTGTACTTAATGTATTAGCAATAGTATTCCACATCTTACCAGTACGTCTAATTGATTGTTGAGTACTGTTTAACGCACTTTTAACTTCTGTAGCCTGTTGCTTAATTGTACCAAAAGATTTTGTTTTTATTTCAATATTACCTTCTGATTTCAACTTACTTAATGAAGCAACTAGATCGTCAATTTCCTTATCAGCACCTTCACTTTGACCTTTCAATCTACTCAATTGACTAATCAACGTATCTATGTTTAAATCAATTTTTCTATGTTTACTTAAGTTGTCTACTTCTTGACTTAACGCCTTAACTGCTACTTTTGCTTCATTATATTTATTTACATAATTAGTAATTTCCTCAGATGTTGATTGTGGAGTTATCTTTATTTGAGATAATTCTTTCATCACTGTTCTAGCTTTTTCAAGTTTAGTAGAATCTACATCTAGTTTTAACCCAGTCATAAGTTGTTTAGCTCTAGTTAATTCTTGTTCCAAACCACTTACATCTGATTTCATTTTACTAATTTGATTTTCATTATTGATGTCTACTTTTAAATCTTTTAACTTATTTTGAAGACGATCTATATCAGTAAATAAACCACTAAACTCTTTAGAGTTCATAACCTTTATAGGATTACTTTCTAAATCCTTAACCAAAGTACCATATTTAGTTCTTACTTGTTCAAATTCAGATTGTAATTCTTTTAACTTGGCTTGAGATTCATCACTTCCACCTGATAGTTTAAATCCGTTGTTCAAATCTCTTTCCAAACCTACTATTTTTTCTTGTGTAGTTTGGAAGTTCTTAGCCATAGTTTGAATCATATGTTCTCCCATTTGACCAGTTGATTTATAACTTTGACCAAGTTTAGCTAACTCACTATCAACGTTCTTTAATTGAGTTAACAATACAGTTTGAGATTGTGAATCAGTAGTTGTACTTATTTGTTTAAGTAAGGATTCTCTTTCCCTTAACAATGAGTTTATTTGTTTCAATGCATTACCAGTAGTTTGAGCTTGAGTACCTAAATTTTCACCAAATATACGTTTAGCAATATTAACATCTAGTCTACTAAGTTGTTCTAAATAGCTTGTGACAGTTTTGATATTATTGATAAATCGTTCTTGGTTGCCACCACTAAACATTTTTTTCAATGAATTACCAATAACATCACTCATTTGTGCAAGTTTATTGAAATCTTTTTTCGTAAAAGTACTTATTTTTTCTAATTGTTTAGTAACTATGCTAAATGAAGTACCCATGTTTTTAAATGAATTAGTTAAATCAGTATTAAATCCACCAGCAACTTTACCAGTTTGTCTCATACTTTTATTAAGATCATTCATTTTATCTGAATTTACACTTGTTAAAGACTCCATTGTTTTAGATAGCTTAGTTAACGCACTATTGGCAGTCTTTAAACTTTCAAAATCAATCTTATTCAATGAAGTTAAAGAAGTATTTAATTTTTCAAATTTAGTATTTAAAGAATCAAAATTACTAGTTTTAATACTATTTAATTGCTTCATACTATTTGAAAATGTTTCTAATTGCTTAGTTACCTTTTCAATTGAATTTAATTTAGTACTTCCTAATTTCTCAAGTGATTTTTGTAACTTATCTATACTTGCTACTGCACCATTAGTATTCATCTTGATTTCTTCTTTATTCATTTTAGAAATCATAGATTGCCATTCGTTCATTACTGCTTGTTTATCAATCGTTGCTTTAACTTTAATTTCATGATTTGCCAATTATCTCACCACCTTTCTAAAAACCTTTAGCTCTCATTGATTTATAAAAAAATTCGTCAAATTCTTTTAAGTTATTGTCTATTTCCTGTGATAATGGAACTGCTTGACGATAATTTATCATAGGTGGGTTAGATTTTAGCGAACTACCATGTGCTATAATTTGACCAGTTGAAAACTTTTCTATGACTGTATCAATACTGTCTATACCACCAAATAAACTAGGATACATAACTTCTTTTATATTGATTGTAATTGAATCTTTAGTTTTGTTTATTATTTGAGGGGAATTAAGCATTTGATATGTACGTTGATACATACTAGGTGTATATGTTGCATACACCAATCTATATATCGTTTGTGACATTTTCTCCTTTACTTTTTCCCCAGCTTCCTCCAAAGATTCACTTATTGCATTTTCTACGTCATCTAAAAAGTCTTCTATTGAGTTATAAGTTGCCATTTACATCACCTATTCCTCTTGTTTTTCGACCCCTTCATTTTCTTTTTCTTTCTCTTCTTTAGGTTTATTATCACTTATTTTCTTAATGTCTTCTATTAAACTTTCTAAGACTTCTTGTTTTTCTTCAATTAATACCATTCTTAATTTATTATCCATGTCATTTAATTCAAGTAATTTTAAACTCATGGCTTCAGTTTGTAATTCATGTAATATCTCATGTATCTCAGAAGCAACTAATGATGATACTGTACTAGGATTGTCTAGTATTTCAGCTATATCACAGTCTATTTCAAGATTTGTACATTTGTCAAATAATAATTCATATATCTTTTTACCAGTTTCTTCTTCTTTTCCATCAGTTACACCCATTAATAAGTTTAAGGCTTCAGTTCTATCTTCATCTAGTAAGTTATAGATTATTATTTCCTCTTCTACATCATCCACCATTACTTTGAAAGTTTTTTTCACTTTATCTAATTTTAATAATGATAATTTCATAATTTATCTCCCCTTATATAAAAAAATAAATCGTAGGAAAACCACGACCTCATTTATCTATGGTTTTTCCTAGGGTTTAATCAACTAATATTGTCACCTTGTAATAAATAAAAGTAACATTTTATTCTCATTTTCACCTTTAGGTAAAAAAAATAAAGGGGAGATGATACAAGACCATCTCCCCATAAGATCATTGATAATTTATATTATTAAGCACTTTTATCAATTAATTTGATTATTTCATTGTTAGCATCAACCAATACGTCAAATACTATTGAGAATGAAGATACATCAGTAGCAGAGAAAGTAGTATCAGTATTAACTTGTGGTTTAGCTTTATTCATAGTTATTTCTTTTGTTATTTGTTGTCCAGCTTCATTTACTGCACAGAAAGTACCAACTATTTTAAATGATTTATTAGGTATAGTACCTTTAACGCTTACTGTATCAGTTTTTGCGTCATATTCACCACCTAATAACCATGCTAAGGCTTGGTCATTTATTAAGTGTGATTCCATAGTAAATGTACAAGTTCTTTGTCCATCGAATGCTATTGCATTGTTACCTTTCTTTTGAGCATATACAGTATCAGAACTTACACTTAATGAACAAGTGTTTAAGTAATCAACAGTTATCACATTAGCAGCTTCAGCATCATCTAATGATGTTATTTTTAAATCGATTGCATCTTTTATAGCATAATTTCCAGTAGCCATTTTAATTCCTCCAATTTATTTTAAAAATTATTTTATTTTACAAGTAGTTCGCCAATCTTTGATTTTGTTAACATCATATTTAACACTACCTGACGAAACTACATTTTCATTAACTTCTTTTGATAATAATATATTATAAGTGTTCTTGAATTGCCAAATTGTAAAATCCATAATACTCTTATAATTTATTTGAGATTGCATATGTATTATTTGATTACACATGTCGTAAAAGACATACTTATTTTCTTCTGCTACTCTCTCAGCTTCCATTTTTCTATATTTTTTAAATTTAGCAATTACTTCAGGTTCACCTATCATATCATCATCGGTATCTTTTTTTACAACAGTATCAGTCATTTCTAATACTGTTTCACATAAAAAAAATATATTATTGTCATCAATAATATATTTGCTTTTATATTTTTTCTTGTTAGTTTTTTCATCTATATCATAATGTTTTTCATCTAATATTTTTATAATCACTTGAGAAGAACCATATAAGTCTAGTTTTATAAATTCTTCTGAAACATGATATAACAACATCAATGCTCTTTGGAATTTCAATAATACAGGTTCATTACCTTCTTTTATATCTCGTTCACTTAAAGCATATAGTGTATTTAACATGGATGATTTAACTTTGTCCTTGATAGACATCACAAGATAAAACGGTTCTACAAAATCATTAATGTCCATTTGATTGTCCATTAACTCACCTATGGTTGGTTGTGCGATTTCACCTAAACCTGAACCTTTTGTAAATTCAATAGGGTTACCAGTAAAAAATAAACTTTTATGGATCATTATTTATATCCATTCACAATGTTTACTTGAAATCTTACATCCCAACCTTCATAACCGTCGGGTACATCATAGATTGGAAACGCTTGACACATTTTAACCTTACCTATACTTTTTATATATTTGGAATTATGTATACAATTTGATAAAGCATCAATCAACGCCACAGTTCTAACTCCATTAAGCATAGTTAAGCAATCTTCATGACATAATATAATCACATCATATTGTATTGTTTTAACAGTTTCACTTTCTTTGTAATAACTTGTATATGGTTCGTATAAGCTCATAGTAACACACAAACCTACATCACTTTCAGTTTGTATCTTATTAATTCTTCTACCTTTAAATATCTTATTATTGAATAGAATTTTCATAGGGTTTTTAACTTTATCCAAAGTGTATATATCTTTATCCTTCACATTATTATAGTATAGTAGTTTTCCTACTTTTTCATCTAATATTATTTCCTCACATATATCATGTAAAATCTTGTTTAAATTATCCACGTAAATCATCACTAAACACCTCTAATCTCTATTGTTACAGTACATTCTACCTCGTTTCCATCTTTCATATAAGTGCATATAGTATCATCATAAGTGCACTTACTTAATTTAATTATAGCACCTATGTTCTTATCGCATTTATCTCTAGGAATATATATAACACAATGGTTTTCATCATTTTCAATGAATTCAACATCATCATTATCACAAACCCAATGGTGTTGACCTCGTACAGTGTCAGTACTTGTGTAAGTACCTTCCATATTAGTGTATAAAACTTTTTCACCAGTTATAGTATTTTCATCCATAATAGTTGAGTCAGTATCATTATCAGCCACACCACCTTCTAAATCATCAGAAGATGAAGCAGGTCTTTGAGTGGCAGATACTTTTATAACACCTTTTGTACCAGTACCCAATCCATTAAGTTCATAGTTGTTAATTTGAGTTATTTCAAACACACAATTAGCTATTACTAACTTAGTACCATTTGTAAGTTTCTCAGTTATCTCATTTGATCCCATCCATATGATTCTTTGTGAATCTAAAGTACTTCCATATTTAACATATTGTATACCATCACTCGTCATAACCATGTATTCGATTGCAACGGGTATTTTGTATATTAAACCATTATGTTTATGATTTATATATTGATTACATCTTCTAGCAGTAAATGTTTTCATAGTATCCATTTCTCTACTGTCTTTATGTTTAATCAACCAAAAATAATTGTCCATATAAAAATATCCACCAACATCTAAAGTAGAATCACGATTAGTTTTAACTAACTTCTCGTCACCACTTCTACTATCATTGATTACAATATCATTCACAACAATTTCTTCAAGTGCCATTTCATCAAGTACAGGAAATACAAATGGTGGTGAAACAGGAACTTCTACACAAGTAGGGATTTCATTTTTGTATAACTCAAATGTTCTAGTCATTTTCTTGATTGTGTTTTGTTTATTTTTCTTAGTAGCCTTAGATAGCAATTCCTTGTGTCTTGAATATTTATCAAATGATTTCATTAGTACCACCCTATACCATTGTCATCAAAATCACTTGAGTAAGTATAATCGGTACATCTTTGTTCAAATTCATTTTCACTATTCTTTTTTAAACTTTGTAATTGTTCCATAAGTGTAGCAGGTGATTTTTGATTAAAGTTTGTATCAGAATATAAAATATGCAAATTGCTATCTCTAAGTATTTTAGGTTTTAACCAATATTTAATCATGCCTAAAGCTAATATCATGATTTCATCATCATTTAATTTATCAACAATATGTTCCTTTGTTTCATCAAATTCTAAATTCTTTTTACAAAACTTAAATTCACTTATAGCACCTTTTAGATAGACTAAAAACAAATCTTTTACGTCCTCTTCATTGCCATCATTTAACATTATTGCAATCAAATCATCATCTATGAGTGATAAAAATACTTCATATATATCATTTAAATCAGTCATTTATTATCACCTACATCCAATTTTCTCTAAATATGTCTCCTAAGTTTAATTTTGAAGAAATAATTTCAATTTTATTTCTATCAATTTCATCAGGGTCTTGCTTGAATACTGATAACATTCTTCCAGCAATAGATATTAATAGTGGTCTATCACTTCTTGATACAACGTTTTTAAAATCTTTTATTTCGCTATCATAAATTAATTCTTCAATATAATCTATTTGATGGTTATCTATATCAACGTATATATCCATTAAACCTAAATACACTAATAAATCATCTATTGTATATTTCTTGTCATCTTCTTCATCTACCATAATAACATCAGTAATTAATAAGTAGTGGTCTTCAAACATAAATCTACATCTGTTAACAACTTCTTGTAAATCAGCTAAAGTTAATATTTCTTTATCACCCATTCGTAAATCGAAATATTTATATTTTGTTTTTTCTTCTACATATTTACATCTTACTGCACTTATATTGGTTATTTCAACATCTATTTCATTTCTTTTATTTTTTAGCTCTCTTATTAAGTCTCTTCTTGTGTTTCTTTTAGCAGTTTTACGTGGTTTAGTCTCACTTTTTGTAGTTTTTTTACTAGTAGTTTTTTTACTAGTAGTTTTTTTCTCAGTAGCCATAATATCAATCCTCCCATAAAATACATTCTCCCATGAGAATGTTATTTCATGGGAGATTAATTAATCTATATTATTTATTAACCTATTTTTAACATACCAAATTTAGATGCTACTGCTACACCAACATGACATCTTCTTAAGAAAGAGTATTCAACTTGCATATCTTCTCTATCGTTAACATCAGTTTTAGAAACAACAACTGGTTGTCCTTCAAATCCAGCTTTTAATACTTTTTCTCCAGCTGGTATTATTAATAATACATCATCAGGAACTTCATTTGCACCTAAATCTTCGTTGTACATTTGAGGTAGTTCTACACATTGTCTACCTTTGAATATTTTTACATAACCAAAGTTACGTTTGTCATCGTAATCAGCTAATGCATTTGCACCAACTATGTTATCTAATGCAGTTGCAGTACCATATATAGCACATTTTTTACCAGTTAAGTTTTCAATTTCTCTAACTTTTTCTATTAATACATCATCAGAGTATGCAGCAGCAGTAACTTCTCCATTTAAGAATTCATAAGCGTTGAAGAATGCTTTAGATATTAATTTAGCTAATTCATATGTAAATGATTCAGCAACTTTATCTACACATTCTGCCCATGACATTTCACCTAACATGAAATCAAAGAACTCTTCATATATTTTGATTCCTAAAGTAAATGCTTCAGAACCTATTCTTTTACCATACATTTTTTGTCTTCTTAAAGAATGCATACCAGTTGCTATTACAGATACTTTGAATAATTGGTCGTCTTTTACTTTGAATTCAGGTTTTTCACCAAATGCATAATCTTTGTATTCTACCCAATCAGCAAAATATTCTTTTGTTATTCTTCTAGTAGTTTCAGTTATAGTTTCAGCAACTATTTTGAAAAATCTTTGTTTGTTTTCTTGGAATGCATAGTAAAATCCATCTTCACCAGGTTTGCATCCTATTGCATCTATTAATGCATTTCTTAATATTTCTTCAGCTTGTGCTTCAGTTTCTATATTACTGTATTTAGTATCAACTTTGTGATCATATAAATCTAATGCTAATTTACCCATTTTTATACTTTCCATTTTATAATTCCTCCTATTATATATCTTTTATCTTCGTTTTAAATCTTATAAAAATCTTATAACTATTACTGGATATCCACTAAATAATTCTATACCATCAACTTGTGCTACGGCATCAGCCATAGAAGTTGCTTTTTCTAAGTTATAAGAGTCAGCTTTTGGTTTTAATAAATCACCAACTGCAACTTTAGCTTTAGCAGCTGCAACAGTAGTCACAGGGTCTCCACCTAATAATACATGTGGTTCAACAGATATTAAGTCCATTGGTTCTAAACCATATCCTCTAGTTATACCAGCTTCTTCATTAGGGTCAACTACTACATCGAAACCATCATTTGCTACTGCAAAATAAGGAACTTTTTTAGCAGCTGGTCTCATTAAAGATGCGTTAGTAGTCATTCTTACATCTTCGTATCTGTGTCCATCATCAGCAACAAATACTACTTGACCTTTTATTTCTCCTTCAGCAGGGAATTTTTTTAATTCATATGTTTCTCTACCTAAGTCATCAACATTTTTTATTCCAGTTATATATCCAAATGCTCCATTGTCTACTTTTTCAGTAACTTGTAATACTCTTACTTTTTTATCATTAACGATATCTAATCTTAATCTACCCATTATTATTTCCTCCATTATTTATTCATATATTTAGATACATCACCATAAGTCAAGTTAACTTGATTTGGTTCAGCACCACCTAATTTTTGAACATTATTATTTTCTTCTTTTTTAGAGAATTTACCTTTATTTTCCATATATTCTCTACTAAATAATAAAGCCAATTCTTTTTCATATTCAGTTATTTCCATTTCTCCACTTTCAGCTTTAGCAGTTAATTCAGAGAAATCACTTTCAAGCAATGTTTGATATTTGTTAGTTACAACATCAATTGCTTCTTTTTGTTCATTAGCTTTGATTTGTTTTTCAAATTCTTGTAATCTAGTTAATTCTTTTTCCATTTCATTTTGCTTATTAGCATTGTTTTCAATTTCTTTAGTTAGATCAGCTATTGAATTTGAATAGTTCACTAAAGTTGATTCTACAATTGAATATAAACCTTCAACGTCTTTTATTTCTTCTTCCACATTTAATAATTTTGCGAATTTAGAAAAGTCCACTTCAGGTTCATCAACTTGAGGTTCATCGACTTCAGGTTCTTCAACGTCGTCTACCTTTGGTTCATCAACTTGAGGATCATCTACCTTTGGCTCATCAACTTGAGGTTCATCAACTTTAGGTTCTTGTACTTGATTATCCAAAACTCTTTCCCCCTTTTCATATTGATATATTGCTTCATATAATTTTTGAAGTTCTTCTTTATATGTATCCATGCTAGAATATTTAGTAAGGTTAGCTCCCTCTATTGCAGGTTCGACATCATCACCTAATACAGTTATTCCTTGATATGTAAATTTAGTTATATCATAATAGTCATCTTCTTGATCATAATGACCTTCTCTTTCTCTAATTTCCATACTCACACTTTTATATTCAGAATTTTTTATGATTTCATAACCTTCATTAGAGTAAGACTTCCAAACATATCCGTCACACACGCAATATTCTTCACCATTCTCCCCTACTTCATAAGTAACATTATTTGTTTCGGGGATTACACCTATAGGTCTTTCTAAATATTTATATTCAACTTTGTAGCCATTTGGTGTTTCAATTATTTTAGTCATTGTGTTGTGACCATCAAAGTCATATTTGTCAAGATCTTCATCAGTGCATTTAATATAAGCTAATATAGGAATGTTTTTTAAAGTTGGCTCAGCATCTACTAACGCTTCTTTAGTAAATTTAGTCCAGTTATAATTCTTACCTGTTTTATTAAACTTGATTCTAACTTTCATTAAGTTACTATCGATATCGTCATTAGAATAATTTTCCATTTGAGATGGTATGTTGTATAATCCATTTTTACTCTTTTTCATATCTGTATCACCTCCTTTAAAAGAACATTGTGCTAGATGTTGCTCTTATACAACCATCCATATTAACACTATATTTTTTAATTTTTGGTTCATTATATATAAATTTAAATACCTTGGTAATTACACCTTCTTTTGCAATATAGTCTTCGCCTAAGTATTTAAATCCATTTTTAATTAATTCATCTTTCTTATTTTCATCAAATACATACAAATATTCCACTTTCATCACCTCTAAAAATCTAATTTTAATATACCATTACCTTGTAATTCTTTTGGAGTGCCCTCTATTAAGGTAGTATAAAACATTAAAAACTTTTTAATTTCATTATTTGTAGGATTTCTTTTGTAAGTTTTTCTAAAATATTCCAATAACAATGCTAATGCTCCACTTACATGAGGAGTTGCTTGTGAAGTACCACTTGATTTGGCATATCTATTGCCAGGGTACGTTGACGTGATATTACTTCCATAACAAACTAAATCAATCGTAGAATTAGAGTTGCTAAACTTCAAAACTCTACCTTCAAAGTTACAAGCACCTACATCAATAACCTCTTTATATGAAGCAGGGTAACTAAGTTGATTATCAAGATTGTTACCAGCCGAAGCACACATAATTATGCCATTATCATAAGCATCTATTATAGCATTGTGAAATATTGGTTTATCTATCACACCACTTATTGATATATTTAAAATATCAATCTTTTCGTGTATAGCATAATTGATAGCATCACATAAAGTAGAACTTTGACATTCACCATCTCTACTTAACACTTTCATAACCACTATGCTACATTTAGGTGCTACTCCAATTATTCCATTATCAATCCCATTACCAGCTATTATACCAGTAATATGAGTTCCATGGTTAAAATAATCAGTTACATCCTCTTGAGATCCTTCATTTGTAAAATTTTTAGTTTTGATAATTCTATCTTTTAAGCAAATGTGATTTACATCACATCCACTATCAATGACACCTACTTTTATACCTTCTCCATAATAACCTTCATTCCAAAAAGATTCACAATTTAATAACTTTATACCTCTAGGCATACAATACATTAAGAATTTTCACCCTCAGAAGTAGTTTGTGTTGATTCAGGATTCTCAGCATTACTAGGTCGTCCTCCTGTTGTATCTGATGAACTTTGAGTATAAGCAGTTCCCATAGGATACATATATTGTTCTAAGTCAGCCATATCTTCATATCTTATTAAATTAAATGCTTCAAGAGGAGTATATCCCCATAAAGCTAAGTATTGTTTCTTAGAACCATATGTCGCTAAGGAAGTTAATAATGCAGTACGTTCATTATTCTTAGTATAATCAGTTGTTTCTAACACTTTAAGACCCCAGCTCTTCATTTGTGAATTCAACTTCATTTCACAATTAAATATACTTTCTAATTGTCTTAACATAATTCTACCTAAAATTGAATCGGCTGCATTAGATAAAACAATAGCTTCATTTGATGATTTAGCACCATTAAATACCTCATCATTAATACCAGCCATTGAATATATATTATCTTTTTGAGAATCAACATAATTAACATTTTTATCTCTTGATACACCTATACTAACACTATCTACTTCCATTGGAGTTGTTAAAGCATTGAAATATCCTGATACAGATCTCTTAAATGCTTCATGATAAGCAGATACCATTGGTTTAGGCATAGTAGGTTTACCTTTATCATCAGTAGGTACTTTTTGAACTAATAATCTAGTTGCACTTAAATAAGCATTTATTTTATCAACTTCTTTTAGCTCTTCTAATTTACATAATTCTAGGAACACATCCATATAATATGGTGTTGCTTCACTATTGTGATTTAAACTAAATGCATAAGCATGATCTCCTAATGGATACCAACATTCATTAATTAAACCACTTAAAGTACCTTTCTTATATCTTCTCCATAACCTTTGTATTGGTTTAGGATAATTTTCACAAGTTTCCTCATTAATCCAAGCTAAATTTATAGAATATCTCAATAAACCATCTTTCATATGAGTTACTTCACACATTCTATTTGGCATTTGGAATATGTTATAACAAGTGTCAAATTCTTCAAAATATGTATATACTGTTCCTAGTGTCATACATTCTGACATCATCCAACTTGCATTATATTGGAAGTTAAATTTATCAAATTGAACACAAGCATTGTACTCACTATCTTCTAAAGCACTTTTAGTTTTTATTGAACGTATGTCCTTTGGTATTAGAAAATGATAAAATAGTAATTGATTACTTTTGTAAAGTATCATTTCTTTAAGCATACCATTCATGACTGCCATTTGATTACCTAACGCTTGTAATTCTTTTATATTACTATCTATATCTTTTAACAAGTCTTTTATATATTTAGTATTATATATTGTATCTTCATAATGTTTCATAATTTTATCAGGAGTATTTAAATTAACTTGTGCAACACTTCTTGCAAATGCATACCAGTCACTTTCTTCCTTGCTTAATTCACCCTTGACAAATCTTTCTTCATATTCATCCACTTTCACTCACCTCCTAATCAAAAAACATCCATTCAAAATCATCAGCAGTTGATTTCTTTATTTCATCTTTTTCTATCAATTCAGCTAAATAATTAGCATAAGCTATTGCTGAATATCTATCTTTTCTAGCACTACCATTTACAATGGCAACGTTATCTCTATTGATTTCATATTCCAAGTTGATCATTTCATGTATCATCTTTGTAGTTTCTATGTATGGGAATAACACAGAACTAGCATATTCACCATCTAAATGGAATCTCTTATCAGTAGCCATGTCATTTTTCTTTTCCAAATCATCAACTAATAAACGTAATTTACCATTTATAATTGCATTTTTAAGATAAACAATACAATCATTGTTTTCTCTAGCCATAGCTCTCATACCATACATGACTTTTAATCCATTCTCACTTAATTCAAAGTCTACATCTTTAGCTTTATTGAATAAATCAAATTTTTCATAGTGTGTATCTCTTCTTGCATCATAAGTCACTTGTTGCAAATTGGTTAATACTGCACTACCATTCCCATTTATATCTATTATCATTTTATCACATTTAAATTCATAGAATAGTTCCTTAATTCTAACTGCTTGTACTTGTGCATCTAATCCATTATGAGATTCCATATATACTACTTCTCTATAAAAAGTACCATTATTAGGAATTAATCTCATTAATAAATATATGGAGTTATCGTTTTTTGCTCCTTCTTCCAATGCTATATCACATGCTAAAAGTCTTATTTCACCTCTAAGTTTAGGCATTTGTTTAGCATGTTTTTCTAATGCTTTTTTATCTTTAAGTTCCCAATCTTTCAATGGATAAAATGCTTTATTCAATACTCTACATAAATTCATTTCATCAGATTTAAAATAAGATTTTTCATTTTCACCATACCATAACATTTATATTATAATATTGATAGGCTCTTTATCCTATCGCATATATTTTCATATATGATTAGACTATATCTTCACCTTCAGCCTTACCTGTTCAGGGTTGACTTTTCGTGGGTTGATTATTGCCTGCTATGGCTCACAACCTAGTCGTTACACCTTACAACTACTTTTACTAGCTTTCGTTGTCTTGGCTCGGTATTAGCATATATTGTTTTAATAGTTTGACTACGATTTTAGAAACAGTACGTCTATTGTGATAATTAATTCTATATAAATCTATATTATGTATTTTACAATATTCATTTTTAATTTTGTCATGTTTACGAGTGGTTTCACAATCAAAGTTAACATAATTTGTTGTATATCCTTCTTCATGTTGATTTCCATCATATTCAATAATAAATAACAAATCATTATCTTTTGAATATACACCAAAGTCAAATCTTAAACTTCCACCTTTTATTCCTTTTAAATCATGGAATGTAATTTCTCTTTTAAAATTAATATTGTATTTTGATAATACATTTTTTATATCAAATTCCCCTCTTGAATTTACATTGCAACTAGGACAACTCCAATGTCTAGTTAAGGTTTTAGCATTTTTTGGAAAAGTAGTGCCACATTCTTTATGTTTTACCATAACAGTATCACTAGCCCAATTGCATTCACTTAGCAACTCAAATCCATTCATTTCACATAATGTTTTTAAATATAAAGTATCCCATTTTGTTTTTCCACCTTCACAATATGGACATTTTGCTTTTCCTTTTACTAAATTATAAGGTATTGCATTCCAAGTTAAACCACAATGGTTACATTTTGTTTCAACTCGTTCTTCGCAACCTTTCCATTCACCCACAATAGTGTATTTATCAAACACATCTTTATATTTATTTATATAGTCTATTTTTTCTAAAAATAAAGTGTTACTTTTTTTACCATTTCTTATCATAGTCTCACCCCCAAATAATACTTAGCCTCCACCGAATTTAGTCAATTCTAGTTACATATTTCTATATAACAGGGCAATGATTTTTGGTGAGAAACGTTTACCCTCATATTCCATCATAAATCTAACTTCTCCTATGTCTTCTCTATCCATGTCTATTTTCTCTTGAGTTAATAGCTTATGTTCTAGGGAACATTCATATGGAATGTCACAACAAAATGCGTCCTTACCTTCTACCATACGATTAAATATAGTTAAGAATTTATCCCAAGCCCAATGAGATTTATACCAAGCTGAACTTAGGTACAACTCTTTATTTTGTTCTATAGGATAATCTTTATATTCAGGTTTTTCATAGAAATTAGGTCGTCTTGGTGCAGTTAAGAATTGTTTTAATACTGAATCAAGATTTTCTTTTTTAACTAAACGATATTCATCAACTATAAGTATGTTTCCACGAGCACCCCTAGCTCCATCTCCACTTGTTGATACTCTTATATAACTACCATTCCTAAAGAAACAAGCAGGATCATCACCTTCACGTATCCTTTTAATTTCTTTAGCTAAGGTAGGTGATTTATCTTTCATCTCTTTAATTTTTTCGGTTATAATTAAACCAGCTTGACCTTTATTTCCTGAAACAATGATGACTTTAGTACCAGGATAAAGAATACATCTAACTACACAAAAGACTGCGGTTAAGAATGACTTCCCTAGACCTCTACATGCAATAAAACAGAACAAATTTGATTTCATCATGAAGTATAATAGTATTTGCTGAAATACAAATAAGTGCAGCCTTAAATAATCTTCAACAAACCTATGTGGGTTATTTCTCCAAAAACCAGCCCATATCTCTACTCCATGTAAAAGATTTTCCATATCATCTTTGGTTAAGTCATCTCTACGTTCATGTTTAGTTTTTGTTTCAAATTCTTTATTTAGTATCATCTTCATCACCATCTTTGCCAAACAACTTGCCTACTTTAGTTTTTGTCCAATTCATAACCTTTCTAATTGGTGACAGATAATATCTTTCTATCATTTTTTCTATAGTGTCTACATCCTTAAACTCATCAGCAACTTCAGGTATCGGTCTATCTGTTTCAACCATATTTATCAAATATCCAACAACCATATTGTCGTCTTCCATATATGCTTTAGTCTTAGAAGGTATTACATTTAATTCTTCCATTTTAGCACTTATTCTTCTATCAATTTTATCATAATTGGCATAATCCCCATTAGCCCTACATTTTTCTTTTTCAACTTCAAAATCACACAAGGCTCTAATTATAACTTGCTCTTGTAATGTATTTGAAGGATATTGTTCCATATATAATTTCTCTAATGTTTCTAACCTTTCATACTCATTAAGTCGTCTATTTTCTCCCCATTTAGTGATCAACTTACGATGTTCATCACTTAATTCTTCTTCATCATCTACTAATTTATTATCTTTTGAAGTCTTATTTTTTACCTTAGTGTTGACTTTTGTTAAATACGCTGCCAAAACATCACTTTCATCCTTAGATTCATTGTATATTTTTTCATCGTAATAAATATCAAAATTCATTAATAAATGTTTTAAAGCTAATTTCTCATTACCATCATATACATCTACAAGTTCTAAGAAGTCTTCTTTCAAACACTTTTTACAAACAGGTATTCTTTGATTTTGAGAATTAGTTCTTGAATTTGAAGCGTAGAAATCTCTCTTTATTGATTTTTCACAACCACATTGAGTGCAGGTTAATTTATTAGATATTGCCATACAATCACCGTTACTTAAAACTTATAAAAAGTTATAATTTCCTTTTATTATTCTATTTTAGCGAACCTACTCTAGTAATAATATTTGAAGGACTTAAATTCCCCACTAACGAATGGGTACATATCATGGTTATCTTTTAAAGTGATAATCCATAATTCATAAGATTTAAACTAGCATTGAAATCCCTATCTATATCTAATCCGCATTCATCACATTTATATTGTCTATCAGATAGTTTCAAGTCTTTTTTAATAGCCCCACAATGACTACATTTTTTACTTGAAGGATAATATCTATCTACTTGTATAAATTCAATACCATTCCATTCACACTTATATTTCATTTGTCTTATAAACTCATACAGACCTAAGTTAGACACTTCTTTAGCTATTGATTTATTCTTCATCATATCAGTTATGCTCAAGTCTTCCATCACAACTCTGTATGGTTTGGTTTTCACAATATCAGCAGTTGTTTGGTGCAAATAATTTAATCTTATATTTTTAAGTCTTTGATGAATATGTTTAATGTCTTTTTCTAACTTTTTAATGTTATTAGTTTTAATGTAACGTCCCCCTTTCTTGTTCATTTCATATTTTCTACTTACTTGTTTTTGTAATCTTTTTAGTCTTTTTTCTAATTTTTTAACAACATGAGTTTTGTTAATATTTTTATAAACAACGCCATCACTACAAATTGCTAAATATTTAATTCCTAAATCTATTCCTATTACTTCATTTGTCAAACTTTCAAATTTATTTTCAACGTCTAATACAAAAGTTAAAACCCAGCATCTACCATTATAACTAATATGTGAATTTTTAAAGGAAATTTCTTTACTAAAATCAATGTCGTAAGTAGATTTATATTTAACTTTACCTATTTTTTCTAAATTAACCCTATTATCATAAAATTTAATTCTATCATATCTAGTGTAAAAACTTAATTTAGATTTCTTTTTACTCTTAAATCTAGGTAAATTTGCTCGTTTCTTATAAAAATTAGTATATGCTTTATCTAAATTTCTAATAGCTTCTTTTAATGTCGTATTAGACACCTCATTCAACCAAGGTTCTTGTTTTTTATATTGTGTCAACATCTTACCTAATTCCTTTGAAGAATATTTCTTTTTATCTTTTTTATATAATTCATTATTTAGATTTAATCCCCAATTATAAATATATCTTTGACAATTAATGTGTTTATAAAATAATGATTCTTGTTGTCTATTTGGATATAATTTGATCGTGAATGATTTTATCATCTTGCCACCTCCACGCTCTAAAAAATAAGGATGCACTTTCATGCATCCTTTAATATGGGGAAATTTGATATTATTCAATCCTTATTGTGGGGTATTAAGGATTGAATTGAAATCACAACTATATTCTATTTATAACCTCAACTCAACCCTTAATTAGTTAATCAAGAGTTATATTGTAAGTACACAATCTTCCTTTTTCATTGAAAACCATGAATCTTTGTGCAGGTCTTGAGGTTAATCTTAAATCCCCAGTATACTCAGTGTCACCACCAAATCCACCATTAGCAATTATTTCAGTTCTACCAATACTATCTTCTACTAAATGATGATAATGACCTAAGAATATATAATCAGGTACTTCACCAGTTAACCTAACTAAGTTTTTATAGCTTGATTCAATTTTATCTTTATCCCCATGTGTTGCAAATACTTTACTATTTAATATATTACAACATATTATATCTCTTCTAAATTCGTTTTCAATCATATTAACATTAGATATATCTCTTAATCTATCTTTCATTATTGTTTTAATTACTAAACCAAAATCATCATCTAATGTATTATCTTGTTTTTTAGCAAGTACTCTATCATGATTACCTGAAACAAAATAAACATTTATCTTGCTATATATTTGTGCTTCACTCAATTTAAAAATAAATTTACTCATTAGTTCAGCTATCTCTAATGATTGAATGACCACTTGTTCTCTATTTTCAATTCTTGTTGTAGTGTGAATCAATCCATTTATCAAATCCCCTAATAGAAATAAATTTAATTCACTAACATTATTTGTTTTAGAATGTTCTATTGTTTCACTAAGCAACGTACTTAAACGTTCTCTACATATTTCACTATTATAAACGTTAGTAGTACATTTTACATCTAATCCATAATGCACATCAGATACTAGTAACACCCCAGCTCTTTTAGTATCTTTAACTACATTAGTATTATTTAATGTTAATTTATCCATATCATCTAAACGTTCAACATAGTCATTAGCTATATCAAGTAAGTTCTTTTCTCTACTATATTCTCTTAACTCTCTATTAACTAATGTTCTTAAATCAGTAAGTTTTTGTACTTCCTTTTTGACTTTTATTTCCCTTTTTAGAAGTTTTTCATATGCTTCCATATTCATTAACTTACTATCATTGTCATTCATATGGTTATATAATAGATCTATACCAGTAGCCATTTTTCTAAAATGATCCTTTGACATAAAGTCAATATTATATTTTTCCATTAATTCTTCCCATGTTAAACTTATATTATCATTTATTTTAGCAACTATGTCTTCAATCATTCCATCAGTTAATTCTATATCAAGTTTTCTCCCCATAATATCACCCCATCATGATATTTTATTTTTTAGTTCTTTTAGTGAAAGCCTTGGTAGATTTAACAGTTGTATTAATACTACCTTCAACATGTTTTATTTTACCAGTGTCTTCACCTTTCATAACTCTATAATTTCTAGGTTTGTTTTCTTTTTTGCGTATCTCTAAGAAATTAACTATCCTACATACTTCACCAATGTCTAGTTTATCCCCTATAACAACACATGCTTCTTCTAATGCTCTCATAAAAAGTTTTATATCTTCTAAACTCATCGCTATTCCTTGTTCAGCTAATTTATCTTGTATTATTTTAAAAGCATCCTTTTGTATCATAATATATCTCCCCATTCAATATAAAAAAATAAAATTCCTCATCATCAAATTGGTGTGTCTAGCAACTTAGTTGAAGTCACTAGACACAATAAATTGGATTTGAGGGAAAGTGAATAATGTTTTCGTTAGTAATAACCTAGTATTACCAACTCTACATTTACTTATGATTTTTCCATAGATTCGTGCAACCTTTTTTGTCAATGTATTTACCTTGAATAAACAATTATTGTGCTTTTATTCGTCCTTTATTCCTACATTCCTTGCATTCAGGTTTGTAAACATCATGTTCTTTACTATTTTTAGTAAATTCACTTATTAATTTTACTTCTCCACATGTTGAACAGGTCTTATATGTACCTTTAGCTATGTTAAGATAATACCAATCTTCATAGTCTTTCATATAAACATTTATTATTTTTAATACTATATTATTTAATACTTTACTTACATATTGATGAGATTTCCCTATAGCATCACCTATCTCTTTTTGTGTCATACATGATTGCCATAAGTTTAATATATTACGTTGTGAATCGGTTAACTTAAGTTTCTTCAATGAATTATTTAAGTCATAAACAAGACAAGTAACATCATTTTGAAAATCAACCAATTCCATATCTCTATGTACTTGCAGCAAAGCCTTCATATGTTCTACATCAAATTCATCAAATTCTTCCCAACTAGGATAACCATCATCTTTAAGTAAATGTTTAGGTTTTAAATGTGGATGATAATGCATTTTTACATCAACCATATCTACATTTAAAAAGCCTATTAATTTTCTTAATCTCTTTTCAGTAATATGTGTATTTTTTCGTTCATTCATTTCATTCCTAATGTCATCATTATCTCTTAGTACCTTTAAGTATTCACAAAAATCATGATATTGTTTTATTATAGGATATCTATATAGATCAACATTAGTTATTTTTTCTTTAGGTGCTAATTTATAGTTGTCATGTGGTATTAATATTTTTAAATTCTTACCATTATTATTGTTATACACTTCTCGACTTCTATTATTAACTAACTCATCATCTTTCTTGATAGCCTTATCAAATTCATGCTCGTCATAATATATTTTATATTGAGTTTGTTTTCTTAAATCTTTTTCTTCATCAGCGTACAAAATGTAAGAACCTAACATTTCCAATACACTAGCAACATTAGTTTGTGACCATAAGAAGTCACTCATACCTAATTCACTTTTACATACTCCAGTATCCCATATATCTATTAAAAATCTATCATTAGTAAATTCTTTTCCATTTTCATCAACGACATTCAAAACGTCTTTAACATAATCTATTCTATCTTGTACATCAACTATATGTTTATCTAATTTACAATAATCTTGTATTCCTTTACCATCAATCTTACCACCAAATATTGGTTTTGGTATCGCCATTCCCCATCAATTCCCCTCTATTATTCGTTAATTAAATTAAAAAATTCTTCTAGATCTTGTTCACCATCTATTATTTCATAAAGACGTTTTAAAGTAGCCACCATTTCCATTGAATCTTCATCTAAATCTAATGTTTTATAATGTGTTGCCAATTCATTAATTGTATTTAATTCCACTACTTCTTCAAAATCATTTACATTTGTTATAGCCAAAGCCAATGTTAATTCTATTGCATTTGCTTCGTCATCGTCTAAATCAATAAACTTATGTATTGCATATTGCCCCATAAATTCACCTAAATCTTCAGCATCCATTGTATCTTCTATATTGTAGTTAGCAGTTTTGTAAGCTATTATAGTTTTTACGGCATCTTCTATTATGTCTTCTTTTTCTTCCTCATTAGTAATTTTACCTTCACTAACACCTAACTCAACCACAGTTGTTATCGCCTTAGCTATTAACTCCATTTCTATTTTGTTGAAAACATCATCCATAACAAATCCCTCCTAATAATTTATTGTAAGAATTAAACTTCCTTACATTTATAATATACTTAATTCTTCTAAAAAAGTGAACCTATTTTTGTATATTTTTACAATTATTTTATTAGCAAATTGTTAAGAATGAGAATGACATTGCTATTATGTAGATGTTGAAACCTAATGTCATTATAGCAGGGAAGAATTGATCAGCAGCACCAAGCACTACTATAATAATGAAGTCAAATACAAATAAGAACAAGTAACAACCTATGAATAATAACATACCAGCAAGACCTCTTGGACTACCCATACCAATCATACCTAATACTAATATTACAGATACAACTAAACCAACCATGTTCCAATTTATAGTTTTTTTCATACTTAACATCTCCTTTAATTATTCATTATTTATTATACTATATATATTCCCAGTATCATTAGTTCTAAACATATAATAACGAAATTTTTTTTATTTTTTTAAATAATTATGGCAACCCTCCAATCTTGTCATCGAGTCCCCCCAAAAGTGGTACATATGGTACATTTAAAAAGTGGACAGTTACAGAATTTTTTAAATCTAATCCCATAAGTGTCCACATTATAATTAATTATCTTTTAATTCAATTGTGTGATAAGAATTTACCCATGGTACTTCTTGTTGAAACTCTTCAATATATTGTGGTTCAGCAGTCATCATTAAAATTTGAAGTCTATCAGGGGCACTAAAAACAGTATCGTCAGCAAAGAAAAACCATATAAAGGATGCTAAATACATTGCACGTTCACGAAATTTAATTATGTGATGTATATTGTCACACAAGTATAAAATATTATTAAACAAGTGTGCTTGAGATACAATCATATTCAATTTACCACTATCAGTTGGTGATATTAGTAATTCTCTTCTATGTTTAAACAACTCAATTTTACCTTCATTTAATAATCCCTCTAAGTTTTTAGTTTCTATCATAACATATTCCCCCTATTTTATAATATATTTATTAAATACTTTTGGTATTCCATTGTCCATAAAAGTTTGTTTTGTCTTTTGGATTAAACCTAGGTCATTTAATTTATTAGTTAAATTAGTTATCGTTTGTAATGAATTATTACAAGGTGACAATCCTATACCTTGAGCAATTATCGCGTTAGGAATTGTCTTTTTCTCGTATCTATTACATTGACTAAGCAAGAATAAATAAGTTTTAATAAGGTTGTTATCACCTACATTTATCAATTGTTTTAATACATCTTTGTCGACT
>ULTZ01046781.1_pt1 | contig 56889 bp, 43 predicted proteins | sample 1957981 | NCBI WGS metagenome assembly ULTZ01 (sample SAMEA4835745, study PRJEB28245) | human gut metagenome | biome: gut microbiome; material: fecal sample | place: Denmark | collected 2008
ATGCAGGTTATGTGAAAAAGTGGGTAACCTGACTTTTGCTTTATCTGCTAACTTGTTGTGAATCAGTACTTTCCTGACTTTGGCAATGATTCACCCTACTTGTTTACACCTATGTACGAAGCTTCTTTCAAAGGCACGAAAAGGTGATGCGATTCACCATGAAAAATCTGCGCTTTTTACAATATATTGATTATCAGAACGTAAGAAAAACGGAATTTTTAGGCTGTCAAAGTCAGGTCTGCGGTTACGTATTGGCGCGTTTTCAGCGGTTACGTACTTTTGCCCATGGAAATGTCGAACAACCTGCGTGTCGTGATTTGGAGTATATTATTGAGTGTCAGGTAGATATGATGAGCGGCCAAATGCAGGTTATGTGAAAAAGTGGGTAACCTGACTTTTGCTTCATCTGCTAACTGGTTGTGAATCAGTACTTTCGTCTGCAGTACCAATTTCAGGTTGTTCGGTGGTCTGGTAAGCGTCTCCACGGTTATGTATTGACCGTATCGATAAAAAAAGAGTCCGACCTTCCGGCCGGACCCTTTCGAGAGTTATATTCCAATGCAGATTATTTGCCGAATACGGCATTGATAATATGGGCATCTGCCTTGTAGTTCTTAGTTCCGTGGAGGCAATCCTTCAAGTTCTCAGAAGTAACAGCAACACCATTTAATGTGCCGGCTACTTTAATGGCTGTAGTTGCCCCAAGTTCAATCTTCTTTGGTTTTCCCTTTTTAGGGTCACCATTAAACAGTCCGACAACCATACCGGCATTTTCTGCTGTGCCTCCAGTTACGGTGCAATCCACCACGCAACCGTCACCAGTTGTATGCGTTGCGTTTCCGATGTTTCCGATAAGACCACCGATACCGTACATCGCAACTTTGGCAGTAACTGTTCCGTAGGCTTTGCAGTTTTCAATAACATGACCTTGTGAATGGAAACCTGCTACACTGCCGACTGCACAGTCCTTGCCGTCTTCGATAAGGATATTACCGTTGTTTGTACAGCCTTTGATGTTTCCGGAACCACCCTGGATACCACCAGCGCGGCACTTTCCTTTACCTTTGAAGGTGATGTCAGCGTTATTCGTACAATTCTCGCTCACTACAGTCTGAGAGGTCGTTTCGTCACCTGGCCATCCAACGATTCCTCCCATTGCACTGTTTGCCTTATTGGAATCATTGTGGAAAGTAATCTTACCCTCATTTACACAGTCTTTTATATTGGTAGAATTCTTGCCGGCAGCATAATAATCACCACCGGAAATACCACCTACAATACCGATGTAATTTATACTTGACTCATTACCGTCTTTTGTTGCGAACTTGACATTGATTTCTCCATAGTTGTTGCACTTGGTAATGTTTCCGGAAGGAGCGCCTGCAATACCGCCAATGCTTATTCTCTGGATTGTTTTCGGAGAGGAACTCATGTCGGTAAATGTAACTGTTACCTTACCCTTGTTGTCTGAGTTCTCCATTTCAAATCCGGAAGCACCTGCACCAGCGATACCACCTACGCATGGAACTATTGAAAGGCCTCCGACAGAGGATTCTGTTTCAACAAATGTTCCTGAGACTGTAACTGCACCCTCATTCTTGCTGCCTGAGAGCTTGCCGTTCAGCTTTCCGATAAGACCGGCAGCGGCAATTCCCTGAACAGAACCTGCACTTGTCGCTGTGATTTCTGCAGTGTTGGAGCAGTTCTCGACATTGCCTGAGAATTCGGCTGCAATACCTGCAACTGCAACTGAAGATGAGAATTTGTCAGCTGAATATGACACCTTTGCCTTGTTGTGGACATTGCTGATGCTGCCGCTTCCTGAGAGAGCGATAGGAGCAAGATACTCGGAACCGCTGAATGAACAGCTTGCGTCGATGATGAGATCCTTGACGGCACCATTCATCTTTCTGAAGAGACCGTGTGTGGACTCCCAGTTCTTGATGACGTGATTGTTGCCGTTCAATGTTCCTTCGAATTCAGGGACAATCAGGAGCTGCTCAGCAGTAACGCCGGCAAGGTCAATGTCAGTCTTGAGATTGATTTCTTGTCCTGCAACGGTGTATTCTGCACCTGCTGACATCCATTCAAGGAATTCTTCGAGATTGTTGATGTCGAGAGGGTAGGTGTAGTCCACTGAGCCTGTCTTGAATTCATAGTAGAATGCAGGTGACTCGTATTCACCGGATTTGCAGTATGCCTTGATGAAGTAAGTTGTGTTTACTTCCAGAGGTTTTATAGTGATTTCAGGAGTAGGAGAGTCGATGAATTTGTATTCAGCATCTCCGCTCTTCTTGTAGCCGAGAATATATTCCTTGGCAAAATCCTGAGCCTCGAATGTGAGAGTAGCCTTGGTCTTGCCGATGTTGGTTTCCTTAAGCACAGGAGTAAACAGTTCAGGTTCACCGTAAGATACAACTGATACTGTAACACCGCTGAGAAGGAAACGCTGGTTTCCGGTCTTGCCTTCTGGACGGATAGTTCCGATACCGATTCTCGCGCCCTGAGCCACATTCTTGATAGTGACTGTTCTCTTCTCCCATGCAGGTGCTTTCAATGCTGTAGTTCCGTCAGCTTCTTTGGTTGCAGGACGGTCGATAGCAGCCACCTGTTTTACAGAAGCGCCTGTGAGCGTTCCATAACTTGAACCGCTTGTGGATGTCTTGCCTCCTTCTGCCACGTAGATTCCGATGCTCTTGAAGTCAGCGTCTCCGGCTTCTTTAATTGCACCCTTCTCCCACATTGAGGAAATGGTGTAAGTTACTTTGACTGTTGCGAGTCCTTCAAGGTTAGTGAGTTTCGGGGTGAATACGATAGGAATACCGCTCGCTGCACCCATCTGGAGCATACCTGTACGTATGCAGCAGTCACCTTCACCAACAGAACCTGTACCATCCTTGGCACCGTGAATGACAGCCCAATCTTTGAATCTGGAATTCTTCACGCCACCGCTCTTGCCGATGGTGTTGAAGAAGCCATGGTTCTTGTCTTCGAAGTTAAGGTCAGCTGAATTCCATTTGCCTACCTCAGGATGAGGTCTATCGATGCCATTGTTTACAGGCGATGCTGTAAAGTCAATAGAGTTTCCACCGAAGTAAAGCTCACTGAAGTTTTCTGCGAGAACGGTCTCGCCTGCAGCAGCCGGCGTTGTTCCTACCTGAACGATATTGAATTCTGAAGTTTCAGCCTCAAGTGCATCTGAAAGGAGGCCTGTGGTCTGGTCCTGGCAGGTAAACCAGTATTTCTTTCCAGGTTCGAGGTTTGCGAAAGAGATGGCAGGCTGCTTGTCTGCAATGTTCGTAGGAAGCTCGTATTTGCTGATAGTCCAACCATATACAAGATGCTCCTCTTTGCATGATTCATCATCGTAGAGAGCAACCTTTACAGGAGTAGCTGCGTCTTTGGTGTTGTCACCGAATTCTGAGACAGACCATTCGAAAACGAGCATACCGGAATATTTGGATTTAAGACGTACTGCTGGCGGTACACCATTCACTACGGCAAATCCTTTTCCGCACTGGATGACATTGGATGTTACGGTCTCGCCCTCCTCATTGATCGCTTCTCCTTCTGCATAAATGTAATTTGTGTGAGGTGCAGCACCTGATACCTTGTATTCTGCGAGGAATTTGAGCTGATAGAGCTTTCCATCTGTAAGACCTTCGAACTTGTGACTGAAAGAACTGCTTCCTGCAGGAACTACCTGTTTACCTTTGTCTGCCACTTTACGGCTTGCGTAGTCCATAAGGTAAACGATGAGACTGTCAGCTCCGGAAGCCGCTGATGCATCAGCACTTACTTCGAATGTGCCGTCACCGTTGTCTTTGAACCTGATGTTCTCAAAGCAGGCCTTGCTCTTGTCGAGCATACCGTGTCCGGAAATAAGGACTGCAGGGTCGCCGTTCTTGTCAGTGGCAAATGCCCATTTTGAGAAGACTGCACCGTAGTTCGCACGTATGCGGGCATATTTCTCAGAATGCTCTTTGGTTCCTTTAGTGAAAACAGCGTGGGCGATACCGTCCGCGCCGATAGAGGATACTTTGACGGTCAGGATGTTGTCATCATAGGTGTTTACAGCATCGTCAGGACTGTCGCATAATTCTACATTGAACGATGTGGCGCCTGCCGCAATCGCTTCTGCTGCGTTCCAGCACACTGCCATCGTGTCTGGTCTGCTGTACTCTACATCATATTGCAGGTCTGTAGGTACTGGCTTTGTCGTATCTTCGCCTGCCTTGAACTCCTTCTCGCAACCGGTGAGAAGAATGGAAGCGCACGCAAAAATGCCGGCTATTGATTTTAATGATTTCATATTGAATCTCAATCTGATTTGTTAAAAAGATTAACTCAAATCTGGTTTTATATCTCTCCAAGTCGGTTATTAAGTGGTGATATATACAGATATAAGAATTCGACAGAGACTGTTCCTGGGACATCTCCATCTTGCATCAGAAAACGACCTGTGAAATCAGGCAATACAAATCCAAGGGCAAAGATAATAACGTTTTTAGAAATTGCAACGTTTTTAGTGAAAAATATGCATCGCTTTTTTTCATTATGTTGCTTTTGGTGTTTCAAATTTGTTGAAAGCGAACTTACTTTATTGGTATTTTTGCAAGAAATGAAATAAAATGTGAAAGAATCTGAAAAAAATCTATATATTTGCACAATAAAAGGGTGATTTGCGCTCCGTGCGTTGTGAACCGATTCGATTCATTGGCGCGAAATCATCAGCAAACCGATAATACACTAATAATATATAATGAATAAAATTAAACTTTGAAACCGATGAGATAGTGAGTTAATAACCAACCTCCAGCATCGGATATTCCTGAAAGACCAGCTTGAAATAAGGTTACCAATACGAATCCGACAATAAGTAACATTCAATCAATCAATTTGAGCGAAGCTAAACTTTTTGGGAATATATGAAACTCTATTTGAAAAGAATACTGTTTGCAGTGATCTCGGTCCAGATGGCCATGGTCGCTTCATTCGAGCTTTTTGCCCAGAATGTGACTGTCACAGGTACAGTGAAGGACGCTGCAACAAATGAACTCCTCGTGGGTGCTACCGTTATGGTCAAGGGAACGACCAACGGAGTATCTACGGACATCAACGGACATTACTCCATCAAAGCAAAGGCAGAAGATGTTCTGGTTTGCTCCATCATCGGTTACAAGAGCGTGGAATCCAAGGTCGGATCCAAAGCTGTTGTGGACTATGCTCTTCAGCCTGACAACCAGCTGCTTGACGCTACTGTGGTCGTCGGTTACGGTACATTGAAAAAGACTCAGCTCGTGGGTTCTGTTGAGAACCTCGACGGCGGCGTCATAGAGAACAGGCCTAATGCCAATGTGACAAGATCCCTTCAGGGACAGGTTGCCGGTCTCAACATCGTGCAGACCGACGGTAAGGCAACTCACTCAGGTTCTCTATATATCAGAGGTAACGGAACTTCATACAATACCCGTAAGAACTTCAGCAGCAGTGCTGCCGGTAAGACACACAGCATCGGAAGCCAGGGAGCTGCTCTTGTTCTCATCGACGGCGTGGAAGGCAGCCTTTCGCAGGTGAACCCTGCAGACATCGAGACAATCGCTGTCCTCAAGGATGCTTCTTCTGCTGCCATCTACGGAGCGCGCGCTGCCTACGGTGTGATTCTCGTTACTACCAAAAATGCTGAGACTGACAAGGTTACGGTTACATACAACGGCTCTTTCTCATTGAACTCACGTATCGTGAAATGGGAGGACAACATCGTTACCGACGGTCTTGAGTGGACAGAAGCATTCTATGAGTTCTATCAGAATGACGCTCGTGTCCCGGGTTCTTCAGGAAAGATTCCTACTACAATGAATACGAACGACATCTCAATGAAGGACATTAGTTATCTTGAGTCTTTCCGGGCTATCCGTGAATCCGGCTATGATTCTGTATATGGAGGTGTCGGCAGCAAGGGACAGTACCTCTATTATGGCAGCTACAACTGGCTCGACCACATCTATAAGGACTACACTACTTCTACCACCCACGATATCAGCCTTAGAGGTGCAAGCAAGAAGCTTACTTACAACCTTACCGGCCGTTACTTCTCACAGGGAGGTATATACAAGATCGGTGAAGAGAAATACAACACCTTCAATATCAGAGCAAAAGCCAAGGTGCAGGTAAACAAATGGCTGTCTGTGGACAATAATACTTCCGTGTTCCGCAGCAAGTCAAACCAGCCTATGTTCTCGACAGGCTCGCTTATCGGTCACCAGATTGACCAGCATGGCCAGCCTGTATTCGTTCCTTACAATGAGGACGGTACCTGGACATTGTCAGGTGTGAAGACCGGTTATGCGTCATTCTTTGAAGGAAATACAGGTCAGGATGATTCAAACCTCATAGTCGGAACTACTTTTGGTGTTACTATAGATATCATTCCTGAAGTCCTCAAGATTCGCGGAGACTTCTCTTACAAGGCAACCCGCAGATGGAGAGAGCGTTATAGAGCGCCGCTTTCATTCTATACCAAGCCTGGCGTACCTACCGAGTATGTGGCTCAGGCAGGTTCATACAAGAGCCGCTGGACATACGATACAGACTACATCTCTTCAAATGCTGTCCTTACCTGGACACCGAAACTTACTGAGAACCACAAACTTAATGTCGTAGCAGGATGGAACCTTGAGGATTCCCGCTACAACAGGTTCTATATGCAGAGACTGGGAATGCTCTTCCCTGAGAAATATCAGTCGTTCGAAATGTTCGACGGTGAAATCAAGACCGAGCAGAACAACAGCGACTATGGCATCATCGGTTTCTTCGGCCGTGCCAACTATACTTTGCTGAACAGATACATCTTCGAGGCGTCAGCCCGTTATGACGGTTCTTCAAAGTTCCCTTCAGGATCACAGTGGGGCTTGTTCCCTTCATTCTCCATCGGTTGGCGTCTTTCTGAGGAGCCTTGGATGAAATGGGCAGATTCATGGATGGACAACTTCAAGATCCGCGCGAACTACGGTTCACTCGGAAACGGTACTGTATCTCCTTACTCTTTCCTCGAGACCATGGACATCAACAAGTCTTCAGTCATCTTTGACGGCGGTTTCGTGAACTATACCACTAACCCTTCAGTAGTGCCTAAGACTCTTACTTGGGAAACTGTTACTACCTATGACGTGGGCCTCGATTTCGACTTGCTCAAGAGCCGTCTTTCATTCTCAGGTGACTGGTACCGCAGAAATACTACGGACTTGATTACCATAGGTCCTGAACTTCCTCAGGTTTATGGTGCAAGTGCTCCTAAAGGAAACTACGCTTCCCTCAAGACTACTGGATGGGAACTTACCCTTTCCTGGAGAGACGCGTTCAAACTCGCAGGCAAGGACTTCACTTATGGAATCAAAGGTAGTGTCTGGGATACAAGAACTTGGGTGAAAGAATTCACTTCCACATCCGGCGATATCCTTGACTACTATTCAGGCAAGGAACTCGGAGAAATCTGGGGTTTCCGCACAGACGGTATCTTCAGGGACAATGCTGAGGCAAATGCTTGGGCTACGGACTCTTACCATAAGAACGGTTCCAACTTCCGCGCTTATGCCGGTGACCTCAAGTTCCTCGACCTCAATGGTGACGGCAAGATCGACTACGGTAAAGGCACACTTGACGACCACGGCGACCTCGACCGTATCGGCGATATCACTCCTCGCTACCAGTATGGCGTCAACCTCGATTTCAAATGGAACGGAATCGGACTTTCAATGTTCTTCCAGGGCGTAGGAAAACGTGACTGGTATCCTATGGTCGAGACTGCATACTTCTGGGGACAGTACAATAGGCCTTATTGCGGTTACCTCATGAAGACTCAGACAGGTGACAACTATGCTCAGATTGACTACAGTACTGAGAACTGGACAGTGGTGAACTATGACAAGAATCCTTACTGGTCAAGACGAGTAGGTTACAGTGCGAACAGAAACGTAGGACCTCTTACTGTGGAGAATGACCATTATCTCCAGAATGCGGCTTACATCCGTCTCAAGAACCTTACTGTAGATTACTCTTTCCCTAAGAAACTTGTGAACAAGATAGGTATGCAGGGCGCGAGAATATATTGCTCTATGGAGAACCTCTGGACTTGGTCTCCTATGTTCAAGCATACTGACATGTTCGACCCTGAGGGTATCGGTGTCGGTGACAGTGACTTCGACAGTACTTCAAAGATCGGTCTCAGCGGTGTCGGCGACGGTATGTCATATCCTATGCTCAGGACCTTCACATTCGGACTTAGTCTAACATTCTAATTTTGGAAATGAAGATGAAAAAAATCAATATTATACTTACTGGTGCACTAATGCTTGCCGGACTCTGCTCATGTTCAGACTTCTTGACCAGAGAGCCTATCCACAAGTTCAGTGCAGAGACATATTTCTCAAGCGAAGCAGAGCTTGAGATGTATGCTAACGGTATGCTCAACAGTTGGTTGCCGAACTCTTCGGAAACCAATGGCGGTGACGCATACAATGACCTCATTGCTACAAAAACCGGTACGGATTTCTATCGTCCGGGCGCTCACTGGGATGCTGCCAAACAGGGCGGCTGGGGAACCGGTGACTGGAGCTTCCTCAGAAGAGTGAACTATATGCTCGCAAATATGGGTAAGGCAAAGAATGCTGTCGATCCTGCAACCTACAATCATTACGAAGGTGTAGCCCGTTTCTGGAGAGCGAACAAGTATATTGCGAAGATCAACTCTTTCTCAAACGTTCCTTGGATCGAAAAGTATCTTCAGCCGAACGATTCTACGGATCTCTTCAAGACGAGAGAAGACAGAGAGTATGTCTTCCATAAGGTCAGAGAAGATCTCGAGTTCGCTTGTGCGAACTGTTCAGCAGACAAGAGGTTCCATACTGACGGACGCGTGAGAATCGACAAGTTCGTTGTCAATGCCCTTGCTTCAAGATACTACCTCTATGAAGCGACCTTCAGGCAGAACGTGAAGTACAATCCTGCTACAGGCAAGCCTTGGACAAACGAATATGAGACAGTAGAAGACCTTCTGAATCTTGCTGCAACTGCTGCCAAGGTGGTTATCGATGAAGGAAAGTTCTCTCTCATAAAGGATTACAGCGCTCTCTTCATCAGCAATGATCTTCAGAAAGATGAAGTGATCTGGGGCCGCAGCTATAGCCAGGACCTCAATGTGCGCCATTCATTGACCCGCTACTTCCACTCTTCAACCCTCGGACAGCAGTATTCTGCAACCAAGGATCTTGTGAATATGTTCATGACAGTGGAAGGAAAGCCGATCGATGTGAAAGGCGGTGCCGACAAGGTGCTGATTACTGATGAGTTTGTAGGTCGTGACCCTCGTCTTGCAATGACAGTCCTCGGACCTGGCAGAGAAATCTTGAATTCTGCCAATCCTCACGAGACTATCGACTTTACATTCTGCAAGACCGGTTATATGATCATCAAATGGTGTATTCCTGATGATACACATTTCCAGAACAGTATCGACCAGAACTCTCTTCCTATCTTAAGATACCCTGAAGTGCTTCTGAACTATGCTGAGGCTATGAACGAACTCGGCCAGATGACAGAGGAAATCTGGAATCAGACTGTAGGTGCTATCCGCAAACGTGCTGGAATCGCAAACATCTATCCTAAGAGCGGAGAATATACGAGAGACCAGTGGCTGTATGAATACTATACCAAGGGTCTGAAGAATCAGGAACTCACAAGAGGTGATCTGGATATCGCTCTCGAAATCCGTAGAGAGAGAGTAGCCGAACTTACATTCGAAGACGGTCTCAGACAGCTGGACATATATCGTTACGGTCAGGCTGACCTTATCGCCCGCAGATTCAACAACAGCGGTTGGAGAGGCCTCTGGATAGGTTCTGCTACAGGATTCACATTCGAAGGCCAGGACTATACATTCGCGCCTGCTTCGTCAGAGTCCCTCAATACTACAACAAACTATCCTATCTCGCCGAAAGCTACCGCCAAGGATACTGACTGGTATCTGGAAGACGGATATCTTGTGTACAAGTACGAGCTCCAGTGGGATGACAAGATGTATTGCCGTCCTATTCCTAACGCGGCTCTTACTCTTAACCCTAAGCTTGGCCAGAACTACGGCTGGAATTAGTTAAAAGTAATAAAATGCTGAAGAAATTTTTAAACATTTTTTGTTCTGCTCTTGTTCTCGCAGGTCTTTCGGCCTGTGAGAAGAGCGGAAGTACTACGCAGAAGAGCCACGAACCGAAACTCGTGTCTCTTACAGGTTCTGAAATCAACGGTACCAAACTTGCCACAGACATTGACCTTGCCGGCGTTATTACAGATGCTGCTACGGGCAAGGGAATTCCCGGCGTGGCGGTGACCGACGGTTATCAGTATGTTAAGACGGATGCCAACGGCGTGTATCAGATGAAGAGGAACAGTATGGCCCGCAAGGTCTATTATACGATTCCTGCAGCGTATCAGGTTCCTCTTGACAATTCGGATCATCTTCCGATGTTCTTTTCGCCTGGTACGATGTCCAAAGGCCTGGCATATCGCTGTGATTTCGTCCTGAACAAGCTCAGTGCTCCAGAGACTGATTTTACGCTTATCGCCATCGGAGACCCTCAATGCCAGAACATTTCAGAGTCTTCAAGATTCCTCGGGGAGACCATCCCTGATATAAAGAGGACAATGAGTTCCGGCAATTATCCGGCTGTCTATGCTATCACATTGGGAGACGTCACATTCGACTCTTTCTATATGTTCGACCCTATGGTCAGATGTATGAGGAATATCATGGTGCAGGACAGCTATCTGCCGTTCTTCAACTGTATGGGCAACCATGACCATAACTCTCTCGTGAAAGCTGTCGGCAATCAGGTTCAGGATGACTACAATGCAACTGAAGAGTATGTGAAACATTTCGGTCCTGCCGACTATTCATTCGACAGGGGCAATGCCCATATTATCGTGATGGACAATATCGCAGTGACCAGCATCACTTCATCAGGTTCTCCGAATTCATTTACTTGGAATTATACGAACAAGCTTCTGCCTTCTCAGCTCGAGTGGCTCAAGCAGGATATCGCTATGGTGGAGAATCCTGAGTCGAAGCTTGTGATTTTCTGTGCGCACCAGCCTATCAGAGGAGCTGCATCTACTACTTATTCTGAAGTTGTAAATCTTCTTTCCAAGTTCAATGAGATACACTTCTTCATAGGACATACCCATTATCAGCAGAACTATATCCACGAAATCGGTGGAAAGCAGATATTCGAGCATATACACGGAGCTGCCTGCGGAGGATGGTGGACTGCAAACAGCAGTGTGACAGGTGCGCCTAACGGATATTCCGTGTATAATGTGAGAGGCAACAAGATCAAGGACTGGTTCATGAAGGGAACAAACCGCGAGGAGAATTACCAGATGAGAATCTATGACGGTAATCAGGAATACGGTTCGGAAACCAAGCCAGATAGTCCGAAGATTAAAGTCAACTGGTATTCTACTACTGCTGTCGGTGACTTCAAGGTGATTGGAAATGCAAACTTCAAGAATGCGTTTGTGGCTGAGGTCTTCGATGACGACAACCAGTACTGGAGTCTTGAGTTCTGGCAGAACGGTCAGAAAGTAGGAGATTTCGTGCGTGCTGCAGAAACTGGCATCAACAATGCCCCTATCTGCGCATTCTGGTACAATGACAAGAGTAGGACAACCGATACCTGGTGCAACAGGACAGCAAGCCACTACTGGTATTACAAGCCTGCTTCCGGAAAACCGGCAGAGGAGAAGAACTGGGAAGTGCGTGCTGTGCACAAGTATCCGAATGGCGGTTCAGTCACCTACAAGACAAGCAAGCTGACTACTGATTACTCTGAATTTTAGGAATAGTCTATATCTCTGAATATGAATAAAATACTGCTCAAGAAGTGTTTATTCGTACTTATCTCTGCAACAACTCTCATATCGGGGGTTGTTGCTTGCGATAAGAACGGCACCCCTCCACAGGCTCCTCCGACGCCACAGCAGCCGGCAGAACCTTCTGTTCCGGAAGAAACAGGGAATATAATCAACGGTACGGAAATCGACAAGTCCAATACCCTGATAGGTCTTATTACTGACAGGACTACTAAAAAAGGAATTCCTGGTGTGCCTGTCACAGACGGCTATACGTTCACTGTGACAGACGAAAACGGTGTCTATCAGTTCAAGGCCAACAGCGCCTGTCGGAAAGTGTATTATACGTTGCCGTCCGAATATAAAGTCAGTCTGGACACCAAGACCAAACTGCCGCTGTTCTATTCGACTTCAACTATTTCGCCCGGCAAACAGAACAGGAATGATTTTCTTCTGGAACCGCTTGACGCTCCGGAGAAGAATTTCACATTTCTTGCGATAGGAGACCCTCAGTGCAAGACCAACTCGGATGTCAACCGTTTCAGAACTGAGACTATTCCTGACATGAAGAAATTCCTCGTGGATTCTCAGGCCAAGGGCAAGTATAACAATGTCTATGTGATGACCATGGGAGACATTACATTCGACAATACTGTCCAGTGGAAGCCGATGCGTGATGTCATGTCCAGGTTTACGGCCAACGGAACTGATTACATTCCGTTCTTCAATACGATCGGAAACCACGACCATGACGCTTCCAAGAAGAATCAGTACGAATCCACACAGAATTACATCGACAATTTCGGCCCGGTAGATTATTCGTTCAACAGAGGTGATGTCCATATAATCGTCATGGATAATGTCCTGGTGAAAACCACAAACGGTAAGACCTGGACTTATTCCGGCGGTATTTCAGCAGAGCAGCTTAAATGGCTGAGGGCTGATTTGGCACTCGTGAAAGACAAGCAGAACAAGATGGTCTTCTTCTGCGCGCACATCCCTTTCAGGGGAAGCGCCAAAAGTGGCGGAGCATCTGTCAATAAAGACAAGAACTATGCAGAGGTGCTCAAATTGTTGACCGAATTCCATGAGGCTCATCTGATGATAGGTCATACCCATTATCCGCAGAACTGGATTCATACCGGCTATGTCACCAAGAGCGGAAAGCCTATTTATGAGCATGTCCACGGTGCCGCTTGCGGTGCATGGTGGTCCTGCAACATGAATACTAACGGCGCGCCTAACGGGTACAGCCTTTATGAAATCGAGGGCAACAGCATAAAGAACTGGGTGGCGAAAGGCACCAAGAACACTGTTGATTATCAGATGCGTGTGTATGACGGCAACCAGATATATGGCGGTTCAGACGGAAATCCTGCTGGAAAATACAAATATACATGGTATGACGGTGGTACGGGAGGTTCTGCAAATATCAAGGCTGCCGGAAACTCAAAATTGAAGGGTGCATTCGTCGCAGCCATATGGAACGATGACGATACCAACTGGAAAGTCGAATTCTTCCAGGACGGGAAAAAGGTCGGAGACATGAAGAGAGTTCCGTCCAAGATTACCGACATCTGCGTGGCTTCATATTTCTTCAATAAACTTAACAAGAACACCACGACTTGGACGACGACCACTGCCCAGCATTACTGGTACATATCGGCACCAGGAGGAGATCCGACCAAAGTGAAAAACTGGGAAGTGCGTGCTACTCAGACCATTCCGAGCAGCGGACAGGTCAATGTCTATACATGCAATTCCTTACAGACGGACTACTCTGGTTTCTAGCGGTCTGACATTACATTTGATTACTGAACACAAAACATAGAACGTATGAAATTTAACAAATTGATCATGTCATTGGCAGCGGCGGCTATGTCATTGACAGCAATGGCCCAGAGCCAGACAGTGCAGTTCTTCGCTCACAGGGCAAGCCGTTTCGAGTTCGACGAGAACACGCTTCCTGCCTTCAAGGCATGTTATGATCTGGGTATCAGAGGCTTTGAAACAGATATCCGTATGGCCAAGGACGGGAGACTGGTCGTGAACCACGACGAGACTTTCGCCAGACTTACCGACTGCACGAATACAGTGGAGTCGATGAACTCGGAAGATATCCAGAAACTTACCACATTCCAGGGAAACAAGATTCTGTTCCTCGATGAACTGGTGGATTTCCTCGCGGACAAAGATGGCGTGTATGTGGAATTCGAGATGAAGACCAAGCCGGAGTCAAGCTATCCGGAAGACAGGCTCAGAGAGTATTGCGACAAACTCTACAAGACGGTCATGGCCAAGAAACCTGAGCACTCAACCTATCTGTTCACATCAAGCGACCGCAGAGCGCTGAATATGATGAAAAGGCTTCATCCTGATGCTGACCTTCTGATTATCTTCAGCAAGCCTGTCTGTGACGAGACTATCCAGATGGCGGAGGCAATGGGTATCAGGCGTATCGGCTGCCAGATGAACGGAACAACCCGCTCGATGGTAAGAAAAGCCAAAGAAGCGGGTCTGTACGTGTCTCTGTGGCCGTCCAGAACTCCTGAAGACATCATGCTCGGAGTCTATCTCGGCGCAGAATTCTTATGTTGCGACAGAGCCATTGAGGTAAAGAAATTCCTCGATGAAAAAGCTCCGTTCGTAAGATACAAATAAGATATAAATAGGATATAAATAGGATTTAGAAATCTATAGCCTCGCGCATTTCAGGGATGGTCTGACTAAGGTCCATCCCTTTTCTGTATATGCCTGCGGTGCCGCCGACGAAAATGTCCGCACCCATCTCGGCCATAGCGTGGGCACGTTCCTTGCTGACGCTGCCGTCCACGCTTATCAGAATGTTCCGGTATCCCTTGCTGTCAAGATATTTCCTGGTCTGCGCCACCTTGTTCATTATGCCGTCCACCATCTTGGCCCCCGCGTAGCCGGGATGCACAAGCATAAGAGTTACGGTATCAAGGTAAGGCAGGTATGTCTCAAGTTTCTCAATCTCTGTCTCAGGGTTCACTGCCAGGCCGAAAAGTCCGCCTTTCTCGTGAACTTTATTGCTCAGTTCCTTGAAATCCAGAGTGAGTTCCACGTGAGACGAAACGATGTCGCCCTTCCTGATGTCGAACCTTCCCAGTATCAGCTCCGGGTCTTCCACCATCAGGTGAATGTCCAGAGGCATATCAGTAGTCCTCTGCATGGCCTTTATGAAATCCGGGCCGAAAGTGAGGTTGGGAACGAAATGCGCATCCATGATGTCCACGTGCAGCATATCTGTCCCGTATTTCTGCAGGTCCGCGATGTCTTTCCCCAATGCCATAAGGTCGGAGCACATCACCGAAACTGAAATAAATCTCTTGTGACTCATGACGTTACCTATTCATTGACAAACATAACCTTATTGAAAAATTCCTTGCGGCCGAGGATTACGCCGAAGGCCTGCTCTGACTCGCTCAGATGGAACTTGTGGGAAATCAGCGGCCTCACGTCGATACGGTGGGACGCTATCTCCTCCATGGTGGTGCGCCAGTCGTTCTTCGCGTCATTGTACAGACTGTTCCATGTGCCCCTGACAGTCAGCTCCTTGCGGAGAATCTCCCAGTAGCCGTTCTGTGTCAATGTCATGTCTCCTGCCGGGTTGCCCATGCATACGACGTGGCCCTTCGCCTTGACTGACCTGAGCGCCTGCTCGAATGTCTGCGAGACGCCCGCTCCTTCTATGCAGACGTCAGCGCCCTTGCCGCCTGTCTGCTCGCGGATGAACTCGACCGGGTCAATGTTCCTGGAATTGACTGCCGTGAATCCGAGAGAATTCGCAAAATCAGTCTTGGTCTGGTCAATGTCACACAGGATGACTTTGGCGGCGCCTGCCGTCCGTGACCACAAGCCCAGCATTATTCCTATCGGCCCGGCTCCGAAGATGGCCACGGTATCCCCGATACGGACATTTCCCTGGCCTACGGAATGCAGGGCCACGGCAGCCGGTTCGCACATGGCTGCCTCCTCGTAAGAGACTCTGTCATCGAAAAATACGAGATTCCATTCTTTTACGGCGATGTATTCCGCAAATCCGCCGTCTCTCCTGGAACCATAATAATCATAATGGCTGCAATGTGCATACTCTCCAGTCTGGCAGGCGGCACAGTGTCCGCAAGGAATCAGCGGAAATACTGCCGCTTTCTTGCCTACGAGGCTCTTGTCGTCCGCGTCGATGATTTCGCCCGCGAACTCGTGCCCGGGAATGGTCGGAAAATGGTATGTGCCTTTCTTGAATATACGCGGAATGTCACTTCCGCAGATGCCGCACGCGTGCACTTTCATAAGCACTTCGCCCGGTTCTCTCACTGGAGTCGGGACGTCCTCGTATCTGAGGTCGCCCACGGCGTGAAGATTCAATGCTTTCATCAGAAGCTGTTTTAGAGTGTTGTTTTATTTTGTACCACAAAAATATCCATAAAATCCGAAAAGTCAAAAAATGAAAGCAATTTTTGCTTCAAAAATGTGTGATATGAAAATTTTTTAACTATATTTGTGTGTCAAATGAAATTATAGACGATATGAAAAGATACGCATACCTACTTTTGTCCGTGGCTGCCGTGTTCAGCATGACCGGCTGCAAGTCGGAGAAAGCCCCTAAGACCGATCTCCCTCGCGAAGTATATGTGGGTCAGCAGGCCCAGCACGTGCAGGGTATCGCATACGATGAAGAGAAGAACTGTATGTACATGTCATTCACGAGCAGATTCGTGAAAGTCGATATGCAGGGGAACATTCTCGGCTCCATTGACAGAATCCAGGGACATCTCGGCGCGATGACATTCGACCCGGTAGGCCGCAAGGTATATGCGTCACTCGAATGTAAGGACGACCAGATCGGCCAGGGCATCGCCAGGACATTGGGTGTGGACGTGGTCACCGAGTCGGTGTTCTATATCGCCATCATCGACGTTGACAAGCTCACCACGCTGGGCGCTGACCCGGAAACGGGCGATGTGCTTAGGACTGTGTGCGTGAAGGAGGCTTGCGCCGACTATGCCGCCAAGGTCAATGTTGCGGACACGACATTGGACCACCGTTTTGCCTGCTCCGGAATCGATGGAGTCACCATAGCGCCGGCGATCGGCGCCAAGAACAAGTCATTGTCCTCAGCGAGGAAACTCTATCTGTATGTGGCTTACGGTGTGTACGGAGACGTGAACAGGAATGACAATGACCATCAGGTTATTCTTCAGTACGACCTCAAGTCCCTCTCGCGTAATGCCAGGAACGTGGTTTTCGGCACCGTGCATACCGACGGCCCCGCCAAGCCGCTGAACAAGTATTTCATATATACCGGAAATACCAACTGGGGCGTGCAGAATCTTGCGTATGACGAGAATACAGGGGACTTCTTCATGGCCGTCTATAAAGGCAAGAAGCCTCAGTACCCCAACTATGACCTGTATGCGTTCAGCATTGACCAGAAGCCGTCCAAGGCTGCTCTGGAGGGTGTGCCGTACTGGAAGAAAAAGGAGCGCCAGCTGAAACTTGATGACTCTATGGGCCAATGTGATGAGGCGACCGGCATTCACGGCTGGCGTTTCAAGTGGGGCTCTACCGGTCTCTTCCCTATGGGTGACGGATACTGGTACATTTCAGAAAACAAAAAGGACAAGGAAACCGGTACGCACAGTTGTACTGCACGTCTGTATCGCTGGACCGGTGATGCCAAATCCCCATTTGCAATAGTGAAGTAGATTTTATCGTAATTTGGTTTGTCCGGTCTGTAGAAAGTGGTGTTCTGCAGGCCGGTTTTTCAAATGTTTTTATTACATTTGTAAGAATTGCCGTCATTTCCGGCAGACAGAATCGTTCGTTACGGCGGCTTGAATATGATTGACTATGGGGCTGAGGTTTATAGAAATTCTGACTTATTTGGGCAGCGGTGTCTTGTGTCTTGTGACCGGGGCGTTGCTGGTCTTTGTCGATAACGGGAATTCTGAACAGTCCAAAGGCTACATGAAAGTCAAGGCCTTTGTCGCATTGGCCGCTTTCCTGGACGCGATTCTCAGTTTCATATTTCTGTATTTCCTCTCCAAAGACTACAGTTATCTGTGCATCAATACCTTTTTGGCGCCGCTGGTCTTCTATTTCCAGGTGTTCATGGCCACGTCTTCGCTGCTGATACTGTTCCGCAGTCCGTATATGTCCAAGCACCTGATGTACATATTCATTTGGCCTGTAGTGGTTCTGTCGCTGAGCCACGGCGTGGGTTATGTGGTGGAATTCGGCTTCGTGTTCGACATCCCGTCCTATATCAGTTATGTGAAAACGACCTATTCGATAGTCGTGTCAATTCTGATATACATGGTGATTCTCGTCGTGATAACCTGTCTCGCCGTGATTCTGCTCAGGGCCGTGAAAAAGTATAACAGGACACTGGAAAACTACTATGCAGAGTATCCGGAACTGTCCGGCAAGAGGCTCGATTCCGTAGTGCTGGCATTCTTCCTGTACGGCATATTGTCATTGATAAACCTGCTGTCATTTTCAAGACCGGTCGTAGTGGGCTCGGTCATAGTCGCATCCGTGTTCTTTGTCGTCTTTGCCGTGGCACTGGTGAACCTCCAGAGGCTTTTCTCGCTGGTCTCTCCGGCATTTGCCTACGAACAGCAGAAACCGGTGGAAGAGCAGGCAGAACCAGCTTTGCCAGAGCAGCCGGAAGTGTCTGAGTCAATGTCGATTGACGATGCAGTATCTTGCTGGACTTCGAGGCAGGACAAGCCTTATCTGAAGCGCGGCATTACTGTCGCATCCGTTTCTGCGGAAATGAAGATCTCTCCGAGAGTGCTTTCGGATTATCTGAACAATGTCTATGAGGTGAATTTCAATACGTGGATAAATACATTGAGACTGGAACAGGCTGCAGAGATGATGCTTGAGAATCCGAAACTGCCTTTCAAGGAGATGTATGCCAAAGTGGGATTCTCCGACCTCGCCGCGTTCGCCAAGGCATTCAAGAAATGCTATGGTGTAGCGCCAGGACAGTTCCGCACGGAGAAGTGTAACAAATAGGGAATGGTATGACGCTGGATTTTCTGAATATACTGGTCAATGTCGCCTCTTGTATCGCGCTGCTGCTGTCGGTAGTGTTCCTTCTGTTCGTGCGTTACGAATACAACAAGGACGCGCAAGGCTTTTCCCAGGCAAGGCACTTGATGGCCTGCGTGATATTCCTCGGGGTCATAACTGACACTATGGCCATAGTTTGCCTGATGCATGGCAGTTCTATCGTGGTGCTGACTTCTTTTGTCTTCGCCGCCACCATATTCATCCAGCTGCTTGCCGGAGGTTATGTCGGACTGCTTCTGTTCAGATCTCCGCAGGCTACTCTCAAGAATCTCATTCTCATGGTGACTCCGGCAGTGCTGATTACCGCGATGCATATTTGCGGGGTAGTGGCATTCAAAATCGACAATCCTGATGTCAGCCATTACTATGAGGCCTTTCTTGATACGAGATTTGCGGTAATCACCACATGGTTTCTGCATATAACGTCGATTATGACACTTACGGTTTTGGGAATATTCCTCATCAAATGCGTAAGACGTTATATCAATGTCATAAACGCCTACTATTCGGGCAAGGACAATATTGATGCGAAAAAACTCGTTTTCATATATCATTCGTTTTTCTTTTTCTTTGTTTCAGGCTGTCTCAACCTTCTTATGCGCTCCGCTCTTTTCAATGCGGCCGTGGTCTGTGTCGTGTCGGCCTATTTCGTGTTCTTCACGATCAAACTCCTGAATGTCAGGCCGTTGTTTGCTGCAATCGCTCCGGCATATGATTACGAACAGGGAGTCATGCGTGCAGAGAGCATTGACAAGAAAGAAGAAAATTCCGCGAACGAGGTCCAGACTCCCCAGGCTCTGTTCGCGTCCCGTCCGAAGGTGGAGGAACTGGTGTCCTTCTGGGTGAACCTGTCGCCGGCACCGTATCTTGGAGAGAACCTGACATTGGCCAAAGTCTCTTCTCAAATCGGTGTGAGTCAGAGGCTTCTGTCGGATTATCTGAACAATACGCTGAATCTGAATTTCAATGCCTGGATAAATACCCTCAGGATAGGGGAAGTAAAAAAGATTCTTGTCAATGAAAAGCAGGCCTCGCTTCTGGATGTCGCTGTCCGTACCGGATTTGCAGACCAGTCCGCGATGTCCAAAGTGTTCAAGAAAATTACCGGCGAATCGCCTACGGAGTTTCAGGTGAGAAACGGAGAATAATTCAAGGATTTGTCAAACCATTTCAGGATTATATTATGAACAGGATTATGCAGTCAGTGCTGGATGCGGAATATGTTATAGACGGAGTGAAGATGGAACTTTCGCCGCGTGAAATCTTGGATGATGCGGTGGGGAAGTCCGCTCGGAATGCTGATGCTCTGAAGGTGGAGCCTGTGGTGGACGAGACCGTGGACCCTGATCCTGCAGGCGTGATGCCTGAGCTCCAAGTTGCTGAAAATCTTATACTTGGCAGTTTGCCGGATGTGTCGGAAAGCAGAAAGATTCCGTCCTTCTGTGCTGACAGCATGACGTGCGCGGAGATAGCAAAGGCATTGACCGAAGTCATCTGGCGCGAAGGACATTTCCGGTCCGGAGATCTGGAGGTAAGCATATTGTGGGAATGGGACATGGCTCCGGTGGGAAGTATGGCGGCGTTCTACTACTCTGTGGAGGCGGCCTGCGATTATCTGGACATGCTCGGTGTGCGTCTGGCGGGATATGACTTCAGGGAGTGTACAGGCGGATGTTCCGTAAAAGTTTCGGTGAATGTGTCTGAAGGTGCCCGGATGGAGGAGGACGATGAGGAGCCTGAAAACCCGCTGCCGTTCTGCGAGGTCCCGTTCAAGACGGAGTCGCCGGCTCTCGGAGAAGGACGCCGCTGTCCGGCTGTGCTGTCCGGCGAAAAAGACAACTGGCTGATATACATACCTTTCGATACGGGCAAGTTCAGACTTGGCGGTTCGCTGTTGTCCAGGCTGAGCGGCATATCGGGGGGCAAGGCGCCGGATGACATTGATTCGGACTACTTCCTGGACTGCTACGAGGTGGTGCGCGAATTCGTGGAGGACGGAGTGGTGCTTTCGGGCGTTACGGTAGGTGAGGGCGGCCTTTTTGCTGCATTGGCGACGATGACGGGAGGCGGTGTCCGTGGTATGGATATTGATGTCTCTGGGATCATGAAATCCTATGGAGAGCAGAGCCAGGTCAATGTGCTTTTCGGCGAAGTGCCCGGGGCATTGATAGAAATAAAGGACATCGATTTCGACTACGTGGATGCGGAAATGCTTCTTCAGGATGTGGCTTATTATCCGATAGGCCATCCTGCGGAGAAGGGACTGAACATAACCGGCAATTCCGCTACGGGCGTTTCGGGTATCTTGAGGGCGCTTCTGGCGCAGCGGGATGCTCCAGAGGGTGAAGACTGACAATAAACAGATAATTATACGTCGGATATGGTAAGTAAGTATGCAAATGTTCCCGGCAAGGGAAACGGGCCCAAGAAGCCGAAGATTTTCGTCTTGGACACCAACATTATTCTTCACGATTATAAGGCGATAAGAAAGTTCCAGGACAATGATATTGTGGTACCTGTCGCAGTCCTCGAGGAACTCGACAAGTTCAAGAAGGGCACCGATGCGCTCAGCTACAATGCGCGCGGATTCATGCGTGACATTGATAGGCTTACCGAGGGCAGGATGTTCGGGAAAGAGGGCGTCCCGATAGGCAAGGGCTTGGGTGATATCAAGATCGAGCCGAACCATCCGTTCCCGGACAGTCTGAAGGACCTGTTCCACGACGATATACAGGACCACAGGATACTTGCTACTGCCATCTGGGTGCGTGACCACAATCCTGACAGGTTCGTGGCGCTTGTGACCAAGGACATAAACTTGAGGATGAAATCCAAGGCTGTCGGTATGGTGGCGCAGGATTATCTGACTGACAGGGTAGAGGAGGCGAAGGTGGAGACGTCCCAGAAGGAAGTCCATTTTATAGACAATGCTCCGGCCGAGGTGCTTCAGGAACTCGCCTACAGTCAGAACAATGCGGTCGATTGGCGGGCTGTCTGCCATGAGCGTCCGTATCCGAACCAGCTTTTCAAGTTCAAGGCCCAGAATGAGGATAACTTGTGCGCGAGATATGATGCGGACATTGACAAGATCCTGCTTGTGCGCAAGCGTGAGGCCTGTGGAATCAAGCCGAGGAATGATGAACAGAAATTCGCCATCGACGCGTGCCTGAACAAGAAGATCAAGCTCGTGTCCCTGACGGGCGGTGCAGGAACGGGAAAGACGCTCCTGGCATTGGCTTCAGCCCTGGAACAGGAAAGGGATTATGACCAGATTATATTGTCGAGACCGACGGTCATACTGGGCAATCAGGATATCGGTTTCCTCCCAGGAGACCAGAAGAACAAGATGTCGCCGTTCCTGCAGCCGCTTATGGACAACCTGAATGTGATCAAGGCACAGTACCGCCCGAGCAGCAAGGAATATCAGCGTCTGGAGGCATTGGTGAAAGACGAGAAACTGCTCATTACGCCGCTTGCGTATATCAGAGGACGAAGTTTGGGCAATGCGTACTTTATCATTGACGAGGCTCAGAACCTGACTCCGCACGAGATCAAGACGATCATCACCAGAGCAGGAGAAGGGACCAAGATGGTGTTTACAGGAGATATTTTCCAGATTGACCAGCCGTATCTGGACCAGTGGTCCAACGGTCTGACTCATCTTGGAGAGAAGATGACAGGGCAGAAGCTTTTCGAACACGTGTTCCTGAACAAGGGTGAGCGGAGCGAGTTGTCTGACCTTGCAGCAAAATTATTGTAGAAGAAAATGCAGAAATTTCTTGAGAACTGGATGCTGCCGTTAGCCATATCTTTAGGCGCGGCAGCATATCTGGTGCTTTACAACGTGCCTTATCTGGCAGAAAATGTCGAGCCTGGAGTGTCGGCTTTTGCGAAGAATGTGCAGCCGGTGCTGATAGCCGTGATGCTATTCCTGCAGTTCAACAGGATTTCGCCTCACGACCTGCGCTTCAGAAGATGGCATTTCGTGCTGTTGGGCTTTCAGATGCTTACTTTCATTGCGCTGACAGGTGTGGCCATCGCTCTTCCTGACGGCAATGCGAAGGTTCTTGTGGAGAGCGCCATGCTGTGCTTTGTCTGCCCGACGGCCGCGGCTGCCGGTGTGATTACCCATAAGCTTGGCGGAAAGCTCTCTGACACAGTGTCTTATGTCGTGCTGGTAAATGTGGCGGTGTCCGTGGCCATTCCTGTGGTCATACCGATTTTCAATCCGTCATCGGGGGTGTCCTTTATGAGCGCCCTGGTAGCCATCTCGCTGAAGATTTTCCCGTTGCTGGTGCTGCCTCTTCTGCTGGCGTGGCTCGTGCGATATACTGCCGGGAGACTCCAGAGGTGGCTGATGCGTTATACCGGATGGGCCTTCTATGTATGGGGCATATCATTGACCCTGGCCATTTTTCTTGCGACGAGGGCATTGGTGCTGAGCCGTATATCGTTCTGGATAGTGGTGCTGATAGGTGTGATTTCGCTTGTCTGTACGCTGGTGCAGTTCGTTGTGGGAAGGGCTGCCGGAGCATTGTCCCGTAAGCGTCATCCTGATTGCGCGGATGTGGATATCCTTACGGCAGGTCAGGCGCTCGGTCAGAAAAATACCGGATTTCTTATCTGGCTCGGATATTCATATTTTACGCCTGTCACTTCCGTAGCCGGCGGACTGTACAGTATATGGCAGAATATCATAAATTCCATGGAACTCTATGGAAAGAACCATAGAAAATGACTATATTTGCAGTCTCTATGGATTTAGGTGAAAATTTCAAAAACCAATTTACAATATGATCGAAAACAAGAAAAGGGTTTATCGTTTCGGAGGCAAGACAGCCGAGGGAAACGGAACCATGCGTGAGCTCCTTGGCGGTAAGGGCGCGAACCTCGCCGAGATGAGCCTTCTCGGAATGCCTGTTCCTGCAGGATTTACCATTACGACCGAGTGCTGTGCCGAGTATTATTCTCTCGGCGGCGGTTATTCTGACGCCCTCAAGAAAGAGGTTGCAGAGGCACTCGAGGCTACAGAGAAACTCATGGGCAAGAAATTCGGCGATCCTAACGATCCGCTTCTGGTAAGCTGCCGTTCAGGCGCAAGAAGTTCAATGCCTGGTATGATGGATACTATCCTGAATATCGGTCTCTGCTCTGAGACTCTTCCGGGAATGATCAAGAAGACCGGCAATCCTCGTTTCGTATATGATGCATATCGTCGTCTGATCATGATGTATTCTGACGTCGTTATGGAGAAGGCTGAGGGTATCGAGCCGGAGGACGGCAAGGGTATCCGCCAGCAGCTCGACAGGATGATGTCTGAACTGAAGGAGGCCAAGGGCTACAAGTCAGATACTGACATTACTGCAGAAGAACTCAAGGATCTTTGCGACAAGTTCAAGGTCAAGGTCAAGGAGGTTCTCGGTGTAGAGTTCCCTGATACTGCAAAGGCTCAGCTTTGGGGCTCAATCGGTGGCGTGTTCAAGTCATGGAACGGAAAACGTGCCATCACATACAGAAAAATCGAGAAAATTCCAGATGATTGGGGCACGGCAGTAAACGTACAGTCAATGGTATTCGGAAACATGGGCAACACATCAGCTACAGGTGTGGCTTTCTCACGTAACCCTGCCAACGGTGACAACAAGTTCTACGGTGAGTGGCTTATCAATGCCCAGGGAGAGGATGTCGTTGCAGGTATCCGTACACCTAACCCGCTGAACGAGGCTACCAAGACTGAGAAGAACAAGGATCTCCAGTCTCTCGAAAAGGCTATGCCTGAGGTATATAAAGAACTCGACGCCATCAGGACCAGACTCGAGGAGCATTTCCACGATATGCAGGACATCGAGTTCACTATCCAGGAAGGCCACCTCTGGATGCTCCAGTGCCGTATCGGCAAGAGAACAGGTCTCGCAGCACTTCAGATGTCTATCGATATGCTCGAAGAGGGTATGATCGACGAGAAGACCGCAGTTATGCGCGTTTCTCCTGCACAGCTCGATGAGATTCTTCACCCTATCCTCGACCCTGCTTCCGAGAAGAAGGCTCAGGTTATGGCCCAGGGTCTTCCTGCATCACCAGGTGGAGCGGTAGGAACACTCGTGTTCACCCCCGAGGATGCTGTCAATGCTGCTTCAGACGGCAAGAAAGTCATTCTCGTCCGCGAAGAGACCTCACCGGAGGATATCGAAGGTATGAGGGCTGCCGCAGGTATTCTTACAGTACGTGGAGGTATGACTTCACACGCTGCTCTGGTTGCCCGCGGATGGGGCAAGTGCTGTATCGTAGGTTGCGATGCAATGCACATTGACCTCGAGAACAAGACAGTTTCCTTCGCAGGTCACAGCAACAAGTTCAAGGAAGGCGACTGGTTCAGCCTCAATGGTACGAAGGGTCTTGTCTATAATGCTCAGATCGAGACTATGGACGCTTCAGAGAACCCGCTGTTCGTGAAGTTCATGACTCTCGCTGACAAGTTCCGCAAGCTCGGTATCCGTACCAATGCCGATACACCGGAAGATGCTTCCAAGGCACTTTCATTCGGTGCTGAAGGTATCGGTCTGTTCCGTCTCGAGCACATGTTCTACGGAAGAAATTCAGAGACTCCTCTCGCAAAACTCCGCAAGATGATTCTCTGTGATACAGATGAAGAAAGAAAAGAGGCTCTTACAGAACTCGAGCCGTTTATCAAGGCTTCAGTGAAGAGCACTCTCAGAATAATGGACGGCAAGCCGGTCGTATTCCGCCTCCTCGACCCGCCTCTCCACGAGTTCGTTCCACGTACTGAAGAGAAGAAAGAGGAACTCGCAAAGGAACTTGGCGTAACTGTTGAGGAAATCGAGAAGAGAGGCGAGTCTCTCCACGAGGTCAACCCTATGATGGGTCACCGAGGAGTACGTCTCCACGTGTCATTCCCTCTTATCGCCGAGGTTGAGTACAGGGCTATCTTCACAGCTACTGCTGAACTTCAGAAAGAAGGCCTGCACCCTAAGCCGGAGATCATGATTCCTGTTACCATTTCAGCTCGTGAGCTCAGCTTCCAGAAAGCTATCTGCGACAGAGTGAAGGCTGAAGTCGAGGGCAAATACAGCCAGGCAATCACATACCAGTTCGGTACAATGATCGAGATTCCTCGTGCTGCTCTTACCGGTGACAGAATGGCCCGTACAGCCGAGTTCTTCTCATTCGGTACCAATGACCTTACCCAGATGACCTTCGGATTCTCACGTGACGACGTAGGAACATTCATGGGTGAATACCTCGGAAACAAGCTCCTGGACGCTGATCCGTTCAAGACCATTGACACGAAGGGTGTCGGCAAGCTCGTCGAGTACGGTATCCAGTCCGGCCGCTCGAAGAGACCTGAACTCAAGTGCGGTGTCTGCGGAGAGCACGGTGGAGATCCTGATTCAATCAAGTTCTTCAACAGAATCGGAATCGACTACGTTTCCTGCTCACCGTTCCGTGTGCCTATCGCACGTCTTGCTGCGGCGCAGGCTGCCATTGCACAGAGCAAATAATACTGAATCTGTTCCGGCTTCCTGAAAAGGAAGCGGAACAGATTTTTCAAATTATAAAATTATGGTAAAAATCAATGTTGGAGGATGTTCCTCCTTTGTTAAAGATTCTGAGTACAAGGAATATCTTGAAAAGGCATTCGCTGCTTACGACGTTCTCGAAAGTGAAAGCGGAGCCGGAAACGATTTCCTCGGATGGAAGCATCTTCCGTCACAGACTCCTGAGTCTCTGGTCAAAGCGTGCGAGGATGTACGTGATGACTGGAAAAACAGAAATGTTGATCTCGTGGTAGTTATCGGTATCGGTGGCTCTTACCTTGGCGCAAAATGCGCTATCGAGGCTCTTTCCCACAGTTTTGCGAGAGAGATGAGGCAGTCCGGTGCCCCTGAGGTCGTTTTTGCCGGCAATAACCTCTCTGAGGAGTATGTAAGCGAACTTATCGACTTGATGAAGGTAAGAAACGTGGCATGCGTGGTGATTTCCAAATCAGGTACCACTACAGAGCCTGCAGTCGCCTTCAGAATTGTGAAACAGCATCTTGAGGAGACCTATGGTCAGAAAGAGGCTGCTGCACGTATTGTAGCTGTTACTGATGCCCACAAGGGAGCGCTCAAAACTCTCTCTACACAGGAAGGCTACAGGACATTTGTCGTTCCTGACAATGTAGGAGGCCGTTTCTCCGTGCTTACTCCGGTAGGTCTTCTGCCGATCGTTCTTGCAGGTTTCGATATCCGTGCCCTGCTCGAAGGCGCTAAGGAGGAAGAGATGGCTCTTGCTGAGAAATCAGAAAAGAATGCGGCTGTAGAATATGCTGCAATGCGTAATCTTCTTCACTCTGTCTATGGCAAGAGTGTAGAGGTCCTGGTTTCTTTCACTCCTAAGTTCCAGTATCTCGGCGAGTGGTGGAAACAGCTCTACGGTGAGTCTGAGGGTAAGGACAAGAAAGGTATCTATCCTGCTTCAGTGGTCTATACTACCGATCTTCACTCACTCGGCCAGTTCGTCCAGGACGGTGCAAGGATTATGTACGAGACTGTGGTCACAGTGGAAAACAGCAACCGCAGCGTAGTCATCGGCAGCGATCCTCAGAACCTCGACCAGCTGAATTATCTTGCCGGCCAGCACGTGGAGCATTGCAATGCCATGGCTCAGCTCGGAACCAAGCTTGCCCACATCGACGGCGGCGTTCCTCAGATTGAAGTGTCTGTAGAGCGTATCAATGAGAAGACTCTCGGAGCTCTCTTCTATTTCTTCGAATTTGCCTGTGGCGTCAGCGCTTACATTCTCGGAGTCAATCCGTTCAATCAGCCTGGTGTCGAGGCCTACAAGAAGAATATGTTCGCATTGCTCGAGAAACCTGGTTTTGAAGAGCAGACCAAGGCCATCAAGGCACGTCTCTCCGAATAATCACGCAACGGTCAATGCCGCTCATAATATGAATAAGGCTGGCTCATTTTCAGAGTCAGCCTTTTATGGTATTTGTAAGTCAGGATCGAATTACCTTGCCTGACGTACTTTGTCTGAGGATGATTGACGGAAGCTGTGAGATGCGGCATTGAACCGTCCGGTCCTGATCTTGAGGACTTTGGCCTTGGATGCTGCGCTGATTCCTGTAGCCTGGCCTGCGACTGTTGCGGAAGTCCTTGTCATGTTCAGAGGGAATACAGGGACGTCGTCGTGCTTGGAGTAGATGCCCAGGTCATTCTCGTCGAGCGGATAGGCGTAATACTGCATTGACGTAAGCACAGTCCTGTAGGTCCTGTTGTTGTGCTCGAAGTTGAAGTTCAGACCATCCACCGTGGCATTTGTGCCATCACCGCTCAGTTTGGTGCTCTCAGCTATGATGATGTTGTCAGTGACTACATGCTCTCCTACTTCGATGTCGTTGAAGTTCATTGACCCGTCATAGTGGAAATTGCCGTAGAAGCACAGGTCATACTCCTTGCCGTCGATTTCCTCGGTCTCGAGATATAAACTCTTGAACAGCAGCGTCTTGGTGAACCTGTCGTACTGCGCTTCCAAGATATAGTCGGACATGTCGGTGTCATTTGCATTGATTTTTCCTGCTTCCCATCCGGTGATGTTCACCAGATAATTCGCATCCGAAGAGGTGATCTTCAAGTCGTATGATATCTCTTTAGAAGGGGTGGACTTGCTGGCTCCCGTTATTTTCCAGTCGCCCAGCCATTTGGTGAAATCCGCCTCAGGAGCATCTTCTTTCAGGGTGAACTCCAATATGGCATAGTCTCCTGTCGGTTTGTTGTCGGAAGTCATGCCGAAGGCTACCGCAATCCACTTTCCGGAACGCATCCTGTCGAACTGTATGTAGTTTGTTCCCTTGTACAGTTCGCCGTTATAGAAGTTCGGCTCGTCCTTTATATATTCCACTACATCGCTTTTGTACCACCGTTCGAAATTTTCTGCGGTAATCACGTCAAGCCAGTATGTCTCCTGGTCCAGACTTCTTACCGTGATGACATCAACATCGGCCCTGAATCCGTTCTCGTCGGTGATGACTTCCCGCTTGTGGGAAAGAGTCCAGTCCGGATTGACCTGAAATGTGGTCTCCTGTTTCGGTGGCTGCTGAGGATTGGGCTCCGGTCTTCTTCCGGTTCCTTCATCGCTGCAGCCTGCCAGTGTCAATGCGATGACAATCAATGCATTGACGAAATTCATCATTCTTTTCATCGTCAAGTAGTTCTTTTATTCTCGAAGCAAGGTCTGCTGCAAATATCGTACTTGAAAAATAGTTGCGACTTAAATCGAGAAGTTGTGGTAATGCGGTCCGAATCTCTCGAATGCGGCTCTGTCCAGGTCGTTCCTGTCGTCAGGATGGGCAATGCTGATGAGCAGTTTGGCCCTTTCCTGGAGCGATTTTCCGTACAGATCGACAGCGCCATATTCGGTTACTATCCAGTGCGCATCCGCCCTCGGGGTTACCACACCTGCACCAGGGTTCAGAACAGGGACAATCTTGGTCTGCCCCTTCTTGGTTCTGGAAGCGAATGCCGTAACGGATTTTCCGCCTTCTGACATTGTCGCGCCTCTTACGAAATCCACCTGTCCGCCTGTGCCTGAGAATATCCTGGTGCCGATGGAGTCCGCGCTGATCTGGCCGGTCAGATCCACCTCCGTAGCGGAGTTGATGGCCATCATCTCAGGGTTCTGAGCGATGATCCACGGGTCATTGGTGTATTTGATGTCCTTCATCAGGACGTCAGGATTATGGTCAATGAATTTGTACACTTCTTCCGATCCGAGCAGGAATGAAGCCACTACTTTTCCAGTGTCGATCTTCTTGTGCATTCCATTGATGACGCCTTTCTTTATAAGGTTCAGGATGCCGTCGGCGAACATTTCCGTGTGCAGGCCGAGGTTCTTGTGGTCGGTCAATGCCGCAGCCAGTGCATTAGGCAGCGCTCCGATGCCCATCTGGAGGCAGGCTCCGTCAGGAACGAGTTCGGCGCAGTTCTTTCCGATGAGTTTCTCGGTCTCGTCCGGCTCGGCAAAAGCCTTGGTGACCAGAGGAGTATTGTCTTTTACGAGGTAGTCTATCAGTCCCGGTGACACGAGATCGCCGTATGCATAAGGAACATTTTCATTGACAACAGCTATTACTGTGCCTGCGCTTTCAACAGCTGCGAGAGAGCAGTCCACTGATGTGCCTAACGAGAACATTCCGTTTCCGTCCGGCAGCGAGACCTGCACCATCGCCACGTCGCATCTGAGTGCGCCGCTTCTATACAGTTTCTGTGATTCTCCCAAATGTACCGGAAGATAGTCCGCGTAACCTGCATTGACATTGGCCCTTACATTGGGTCCGAGGAAAAATCCCTGGTCGAAGAAGATTCCATCGTATCGCGGTTCTGAATATGGAGCCGGTCCTTCTGTGTGGAAATGATGGAAATGAAGGTCTCTCACTTCGCCGTTGTCCGCCCTTCTGCACAATGCCTGGATAAGTACGTGCGGTACGCTGGCTACACTGCTCAGGTGTATGTGGTCACCTGTCTTGACTGCTTTTACAGCTTCGTCAGCCGTAACATAAATCGGGTGTTTCATAGTATTGCTGCTATAAGTGTTAATACGTTACAATAATCGCAAAGTTAAGCCTTTTTTCTGAAAATTTCGTATTTTTGTTGTCCTTACTGATAACAATATGAAACATACTGAAGAAGATAAACTTGCTGCGTTCGGTCAGGTGCTGGACGTGATGGACAAACTCAGGGCAGGCTGTCCCTGGAATGCTGCCCAGACTTGGGATACTCTGCGTCCGATGACTGTGGAGGAGGTCTATGAACTGAGTGATGCCGTGATGAAGAAGTCCGGCAAGGATGTGGAGAAGGAACTCGGAGACCTTCTGCTTCATATTGTTTTCTATGCCAAGGTGGCTGAAGAGCAGGGCGAATTCGATATCGTCGATGTCTGCAGGCGGCTTTGCGAAAAGATGATTTTCCGCCATCCTCATGTCTTTTCTGACAAGAAAGCTTCTGATGCTGAGCAGGTTTCGGAGAACTGGGAGCTTATGAAGATGAAGGAGAAGGGTGGAAACAAACGTGTCCTTTCCGGTGTTCCCGATTCGATGCCGCCTATCCTTAAGGCCTATTCGATGCAGGACAAGGCGAGGGGAGTCGGTTTCGACTGGGAATGCCCTGCGCAGGTATGGGACAAGGTCAAGGAGGAGCAGGGAGAGTTCCAGGCTGAGCTCGAGGCTATGGCCCGCGAGGAAGGCGAACTGGACAAGGCCCCGGCCGGCTACACGATGACCCCGGTTCCCGGTTCCGCGAGGGACCGCGCCGAAGAGGAGTTAGGTGATTTTCTCTTCGCTACTGTCAATGCTGCAAGGCTTTACGGTCTTAATCCGGATACCGCACTGAACCGTGCCTGCGACAAGTTCCGCCGCCGTTTCACCTATCTCGAAGAGCACACCCTCCGCCAGGGCCGTTCACTAAAAGAAATGACCCTGTCCGAGATGGATGCCATCTGGGACAAGGCCAAAGAAGAAGGTCTATAAACTTCCGAATACGCGGGGCTAAAACCCGCCATTAAGAAAGGCGCGGGTTTGTACGTAACTCGGCTCGTAGTAAGCTCCGGTGTTGTAATTGTCAATGACTTCGCAGACAGGGGAGTTGTAAACACGCAGCATTTCCTCAGGCAGATTGTCGTCGGTCAATAATGATTGGACTAATCTTGCATACACTTTTCCCATTTGCGTAGGTGTTGGAACCTTATCGGTAAAGCGAGGCGAAATCTGTGTGACATCAAAACTTCCTGTTTCGAGTTTGTAATTGTCGATCCATTCCGCTTCTACCTGCTCCGGATTGAGACAATGACTGGTTTCTGCTATAGACAACTCGTGCAGCAAGCCATCTGTCCCAAGGTGTTCAACCACATATTTGTTGCGCTGATGAATCTTTCTGGCAACTCGCTCTATCATATAGCAGACGAAATACAAGTCATTGAAAGAAATCTGTTCATCAGGAAAGTACTTGTTGCTCATAACTGATAGTAAGATTTGAAATTGAGCGTCTTAAGTGCTCTGTCGGTACAAAAAAGTATCTGGTGGGTAGGATGCTTGAATTTGGCCAATGCCCAAAAAGCTTCTCTGCTGATACGCCCGGCGAGAAAATCCTCCACATAGTCCCAAACTTCATCATCAGCCATCGGACCCTCTACGATATCGTACGAATGATTCTCACCATGGCGGCATGAGGCTACAAAATCCAACCATTCATCTGTCATCTCGGGAAATACTTTGACTGAAAGATCGGTGTCCGGTGTATATTCATAGACACACACGATATGAGGGTTCCGTTTGGAAATCGCCCATCTTTGAGCCTGACGTTCGAAACGAGTGCAATAGAATCCGAAACCGAAATCTTTATTATAACCGAAGACTCGTATTTCTGGATTCTTCACTACGGTATTAGTGCCGTGGTATAAAGTAACTGATGATTCAGATTCCATAATTTTCTTCTCTACGACTAAATAGTCCTTCTTTACGCTTACTAATATACGACTAAAATCTGAAAAATCAACTCGTCCGTAAACGTGTGGAATTTTACGGACGAGTTGTAGAATAAACTTCCTAATATGCGGAGCTAGCCGAGGAAGCCGAGGAGGATGCCGGCGGCTACTGCTGAGCCGATGACACCGGCTACGTTCGGGCCCATGGCGTGCATCAGAAGATGGTTGCTCGGGTCAGCCTCACGTCCTACCATTTCGGAAACGCGGGCACTGTCAGGCACTGCGGATACACCGGCATTGCCTATAAGCGGATTGATCTTGTGGCCCTCACGGCAGAACAAGTTCATGAACTTCACGAACAGGACACCGCAGGCCGTAGCAATGATGAACGACAGAAGGCCGAGCGCGAAAATCTTGATGGATGTCGCTGAAAGAAATTTGTCAGCCTGAGTCGAGCAGCCCACAGTAAGACCGATCAATGTCGTGATGACGTCGATGAGCGGTCCTCTTGCCGTTTCTGCAAGACGCCTTGTCACTCCGCTCTCCTTCAGTAAGTTACCGAAGAACAGCATACCTAAAAGCGGGAGACCTGAAGGTACGATGAATGCAGTCGTGAGGAAGCCCACAATCGGGAAAATGATCTTTTCCCTCTGGCTTACAACGCGAGGAGACGGCATACGGATAAGCCTTTCCTTCCTGGTCGTAAGCAGAAGCATGATAGGCTTCTGGATGACCGGAACAAGTGCCATGTAGGAATAAGCCGACACGGCAATCGCACCCATAAGGTCCGGTGCGAGTTTGGAAGAAAGGAAAATCGCGGTAGGACCGTCTGCACCACCGATAATACCGATAGCGCCGGCCTCATTAGGCATGAATCCCATTGACAATGCCAACAGATATGCTCCGAAGATACCCATCTGTGCAGCAGCGCCTATAAGGATCAGACGCGGCTGAGAGATAAGTGCGGAGAAGTCAGTCATTGCACCGATACCCAGGAAAATCAGCGGTGGATACCATCCCTGGCGCACACCCTGATAAAGGATGTTCAGCACAGAGCCGTCCTCATAGACTCCGATATTCAGTCCCGGAAACATTGGGATATTTCCGATGATCATACCGAAGCCGATCGGCACCAAGAGCAGAGGCTCCCATTCCTTGACAATGGCTAAGGTTATAAAGACAATTCCGATAGCAATCATCACGATGTGCTGCCAAGTCATATTGCAGAAGCCCGTGAACTCCCAGAATTGCTGTAAACTGCTTATTATCTGATCCATAAGCAGGAGATTATGCGATAGTTACGATAGCGGCGCCTTCCAGCACTGAATCGCCTTTGCTTACATTGATCTTGGTCACGACGCCCGCTCTGTCAGCCTGGATTTCATTCTCCATCTTCATTGCCTCGAGAACCGCCACTTTCTGTCCTGCAGCCACGGTATCACCCTCTTTTACAGATACTTCGATGATGACTCCAGGAAGAGGAGAAGTTACTGGCTTGCCCTCGCCGGCAGGTTTTGCAGCAGGCGCAGCAGCCTGAACCGGAGCGGCAGCAGGTTTAGCAACCGGAGCGGCCACCGGTGCAGCCTGAACTGGCGTAGCAGCTGGCATGGCATTCTCCATCTCAACCTGATATGACACGCCATTGACAGTAACGTCTGCAAGGTTGTCGTTGGTGGAATTGATAGCTACATTGTAGTCATTTCCATTGATTTTGAATTTATATTCTTTCATAATTTTTGTTTTTTATCTGTTGATTATCTCGGCAATTGCCTGAAATTCTGTTCTTTGCTGTTCCAGCTGCTCTGCTTGCGCTGAATCGTGATGACGAAGCTTTCCTTGTCGTGTACGGACTCTTCAGCATAGAGATGCAGAGCTGCAGCTATGGCCGCATACACCTCGCCGTTCATTTCCTGGTCCAATGCCATTGCTATCGCAGCGGCAGTCTCAGGTGTCATCTTTCCGGATTTGCCGGCTTTGGCGCGGCTCTCCTTCTTGCATGTGCAGGATTTCTTGCCTTCACCGCCGGACACCTTTCCCAGGAGGCTGAACAGCCACCACAGGATGATGAGCGCTGTAAATACTACAGTTACCGACACGAGTGTAAGAACAAACCCGTGCTCGTCCTCTTTTTCCATTCTCTGGCTTCCGGTCTCCACGTTCTGGGACCCGTTTACGGAGCCCGGCGTAGGTACAGCCGCCTCCGCCTCAGTCACGAATTCCATCTGGCGGAGGTCGTGGGCGAGTTTGATTACGGATTTGCCTGCAGGGAGTGTTGCCGGAACTTCAAGAGAGTCGATAATGGTGCGGCCGTCATTGCTGACCAGATAGACCGTAGAGCCTTTTGCTACCTTGAAATCGGCGTAGAAAGTACCCTCCTTTCCGTTTCCGCTTGCGTAGAACAGAACCGTCTGGCGAGGACCTATTCTGGTCCTGCTGTCAGTTTTCGGGATCAGGCTCATTTTCAGGTTGTTCCTGTCATTGGACAGGAAACAGCCGCCGAAATTGACCGTCCCTTGAGACTTGTTGAAAATCTCAATCCATCCGTTACGTCTTCCATAGTCATCCACGATGCCGGTGCTGTCCGGCTCTGCCAGAACCTCTGAAATTATCAGGTCACTGACATTCTGACCCAGGGCGGAACCTATCGAAAACGCAAGGATTGTACTGATTGTCAATAATATACGTTTCATTGTCCGTCTGCTTTATAGTGGAAGATTGTCGTGCTTCTTGGCTGGAAGAGTCTGCTTCTTGCCGGCGAGCTGCTCCAATGCGCGGATAACGCGGAATCTCGTATTTCTCGGTTCAATGATATCGTCAATGTAGCCCATCTTGGCTGCCTGATAAGGATTGCAGAAGAGATCGTTGTACTCATTTTTCTTCTCCTCTGCAAGCTTAGCCTGCTCCACAGGATCTTCCACGGCCTTAATTTCCTTGCCGTAAAGAATCTGCACGGCACCGTCAGCACCCATGACTGCGATGTTGGCAGAAGGCCAGGCGTAATTTATGTCACCACGTATCTGCTTGCAGCTCATCACGATATGTGCTCCGCCGTATGATTTTCTCAATGTCACTGTCACCTTAGGAACCGTAGCCTCGCCATAAGCATAGAGGAGTTTCGCTCCATTGGTAATGATGGCTCCGTATTCCTGCTGGGTTCCGCAGAGGAAGCCAGGCACGTCAACCAGAGTGACGAGAGGAATGTTGAAGGCATCGCAGAAACGAACGAAACGAGCCGCCTTTCTGGAAGCGTTGATGTCCAATACGCCTGCGAGATATTTCGGCTGGTTCGCCACGATACCGACACTTCTGCCATTCATGTGGGCAAATCCCACGATGATATTCTTCGCATATGACTGGTGCACCTCGAAGAATTTGCCGTCATCGACAATGCTGCGGATGACATAGTACATGTCGTAGGCCTTGTTCGGATTGTCCGGGATGATTTCGTTCAATGCATCGTCAGTCCTGCTGACAGGGTCATTGGTCGGAACAACCGGAGCCTCCTCCATATTGTTCTGCGGAATGTAGCTGAGGAGCTCCTTTATGATGCGGATACCGTCCTCATCGTTCTCTGCCGCGAAATGTGCCACACCGCTCTTGGTGGCATGAACGCTTGCACCGCCAAGGTCCTCAGAGGACACTGTCTCGCCGGTCACGCTCTTGACCACTGCCGGGCCTGTAAGGAACATGTAAGAAGTGTTCTTCACCATGATGGTGAAGTCGGTCAATGCCGGTGAATAGACTGCTCCGCCGGCGCAAGGTCCGAAAATTCCTGAAATCTGTGGAACCACACCTGAAGAGAGGATGTTCCTTTCGAAAATTTCACCGAATCCTGCCAATGAATTGATTCCTTCCTGAATTCTGGCACCGCCCGAGTCGTTCAGGCCGATGCATGGCACACCGTTTCTCGTGGCCATATCCATAACCTTGCAGATTTTCTGCGCCATAACTTCTCCGAGAGAACCTCCGGATACCGTGAAGTCCTGTGCGAAGACATAAACCAGTCTTCCGTCGATAGTTCCTTGTCCGGTAACCACTCCGTCTCCGTCGAAGTGCTGTTTCTCCATTCCGAAATTCGTGCAACGGTGCTGTACGAACATGTCGAATTCTTCGAAGCTGCCCTCGTCCAGGAGCAATGCTATTCTCTCACGCGCAGTGAGTTTTCCTTTCTGGTGCTGTGCATCGATGCGTTTCTGTCCACCGCCCATAGCGGCTGCCGCTCTGCGCTCGACCAGTTTCTTGATATTATCCTGCTGGATACTCATTTGTGCTGTATATATTATTAAGTAATACTCTATCCAATGTCTCGCAAGGTATTTACTTGCTGAACATTCGCTTAAATTCGAGGGGCTTCGCTTGTTCGAAGGTTTAACCCCCCCCCCACGCACGTCTTATCACGTTACCCTCACCCTAAGAGGGTGACCAAAAAGTCTTTTGTTCCCCCTCCTCCGGACTTCCTAACCCCCGCAGACTAACGTCTGCGACCCCTATTAGGGGTATCTCGCGCCCCCGGCGCGGTCCCTTCGGGACTTTTTAGTCGGCCCCCTTGCTATCGCCCTATCGGGCTCTAACCGCTGTGATTCGCATTTGCGAAACTCGAATCTAACAACCTGCAAATATAACAATTATTTCGTCCAAATGCGAATGTGCAAAAAACGACCCCGGCTGAAACGAATCTCAGTCGGGGTGAATCCTTTATTTATTGTCGTGCAGATGAATTATTCCTCTGCCGGTTTCATCAAGCTGTAAACGTTGGTGACATCGTCATCGTTCTCGAGAAGATCGGTGAGCTTGTTCAATGTCTCGCGCTGCTCAGGAGTTACATCCTTCAGCTCAGTGTTCGGAATCCTCTCGAAACCTCCGGATACGAGCTCGTAGCCATTGTCCTCGATGAACTTCTGGATACCGCCGTAAGATTCGTAGGCACCGTAGATCACTACGTTCTTGGTGATGTTCTCGTCCTCATCCTCCTGCTCCTCGATGAACACCTCAGGGTCATCATCGTAGTCGCAAAGTGCAAGCTGGAGCTCATCGATGTCAAGACCTTCCTGGTACTTGATTCTGAATACGCACTTGTGGTCGAACATGAAGCTTACGCTACCGCTGGTTCCGAGCGTGCCTCCGCACTTTGTGAAATAACTGCGGACATTGGCCACTGTTCTGGTATTGTTGTCTGTAGCAGTTTCAACAAGGAAAGCGACACCGAACGGGCCGTAACCCTCGAAAGTAACCTCCTTGAAATCACCGAGACTCTTGTCGGTAGCCTTCTTGATGGCTCTCTCGATATTGTCCTTAGGCATGTTCTCGTTTCTTGCCTCTGCGATGAGCGCACGGAGACGAGGGTTGCCGATCACATCAGGACCGCCCTGCTTGACAGCGATAGTAATTTCTTTTCCGATTTTGGTGAAGGTCTTGGCCATGTGGCCCCAACGCTTCATCTTTCTCTCTTTTCTGAACTCAAAAGCTCTTCCCATAATCTATTTGTTCTCTATTCTGCTGATATATTTGTCGATATCGTAGCCTTCCATTGACTGAGGATACTGGTCCTTGATCTTCTTGTAGAAAGAAAGAGCCTTGGCGTCATCACCGAGTTCCTCGCATGCGACACCCGCCTTCAGAAGATAAGCGGCAGCGAACATATTGTCCACAACACCTGCAGCCTTCTCGTAGCATCCTACAGCTTCCTTGTATTTCTCGAGTCCTGCATAAGCGTCACCCTTGCAAGCAAGCGCTCTTGCCTTCAGAATCTCATCCTTTCCGTTGTATTTGCTGAGGTAGGAGAGGGCCTCCTCGAATTTGCCGAGCTGAAGTTCGCACACACCTGCATAGAAGTACGCAGCAGCACCGGCATGAGAGCCGTACTGGTCAATGACCTGGCTGAAACCGAGCATGTTTCCGTCTCCGTTGAGTGCGAGGTCATAGTTCTGGGCGCGGAAATTGGCTTCTGCCTGATACATCTGCTCTGCAGCCTCAGCTTTCTGCGGCTGAGCGTAGAACTTCTGGTAGCACAGAACTGCAACACCGACTACGATGACTGCGCCGAGACAGCCCCAAATGATTTTTTTGTTTTCATTGAAGAATTTTTCTACAGAAGATACTTTTTCTGCAACCTGCTCGTTCTGCAGTCTCTCCTGATCTTTAAGAGTTTCTTGTGCCATATTTTCTTATGTTTTTTATTTCGTTTCAATGCGGCAAGCGCATAATAGTCCGCAAATGTATAAAAATTACGGGAAATTCACAATGTTTTTATGAATTAGGCTGTTTTGATGCGTCAGGCGTGTCCTCGTGGCCGGATACATTAGGAGTATAAAGACCGGCCTTAGCGGCGTATCTGACCAGTTCCACCGTGCTTGAGATATTCAACTTCTTGAAAATGTTGCTCTTGTGAGTGTCGATAGTACGGACGGAGACATTGAGCCTGCCGGCAATTTCCTTGGACGTCCTGCCTTCGCAGCACAACCTGATGACCTCGAGCTCGCGGCTGGTCATCTTCGGGACATCATCCATCGTCTCTATATCATTGACAATCTCCTTCAGCTGGGCAGCCTCAGGCTTGTCCTTTATCGTCGGCACCAGCGACAGCAGCTTGCTCTTCACCTCGTCGTTCTTGGTCAGGATCCTTGCCTGGCGGCGTCTGATGATGAGCATTCTCCATGACAGAGCCAGCAGAATAGCCAGCATTATGCAGAACACACCCAGACACATCATTATGGCAAATCTGGTCTTGGACATTTCCTGCTCACGGATCAGGTTCTCCTCTTTTTCCTTCGTCTCGTACCTTACGCGGAAATTCTCCACGGCCGAGTCTGCCCTGTCCTCGGAAATCTTCTCTGAAAGATGGGTGTATTGTTCAAGAGTCTCCAGAGCGTCCGACAGCCTGCCAAGATGCTTCTGGCATAGCCACAGACCGCTCAGCGCCTTCTTTCTGACATAGTCGCTTCCGGATTTCAATGCATATTCGCTGGCCTGCCTGTAAGTTTTCTCGGCCTGCTTGTAGAGCTCCGACTTATAGTAAAGATGCCCCAGTTGGTTGTAACAGATGGCCAGAGACGTGATATTGTTTTTCTGCTCCAAGATAGGGATGGCCTTGAGAATGCATTTTTCCGCTTCAATGTCTTCCCCTCTGGCAATCAGCACCGCCGCTTTCTGGGAAAGTCTGATCGCGGCCTTACCTTCCCGCTTGTCCTGGCTGTCCAGCTGATATGCCTCTTCCACGCAGGACAATGCTTTCTCACTGTGTCCCATTTCGAGCCATATGTCTGAGGCGAGACCGAGCCTGATCGCAAGCCGCTGTCTGTCACCGCTTTCCCTTTCGATGTCAATCGCCGGCAGAACATAGCCCAATGCTGTCTCGGCCTGACCGGTCGCGAGATACAGAGTAGCGAGATTGTTCATCGTGGAACTCATTCCGCTCTTGTTCTTTGATTTCAGGTCCAGCCTGTAAACGCGTTCCATATAGGTTATGGCCTGACCGAACATTCCCTTGCGCTGGTAGATGATACCTATATTGTTGATACAGTCGCCAAGCAGAGTCTCGTCATCGCATTTTTCGCACAGGGGCAATGCCATGAGCGCCACGGACAATGCCTCGTCGAACTTGTCATTGGCAAAATACCAACAGGACATCATATCATAGATCCGCGCTTCGGATTCTATGGCCTGGCTTCTTCCGTATGTGTATTTTTCCGGGATGATGCCCTCCCTGTAGCCTAACTCCAGAAGCTCATTACCGGTACGCACGCGCCGGCTTCCGGTAAGGCTTTCCCATCGGGTGAAAAGTGAGTCAACGTCTGCGGCCTGAAGGTTAAGCGCTGTCAGAACCGTTATCAGTATCGTGAGTATCTTGTTCATCAGTTTTTCTTGTATTGTGGTGGTCCGTCAGACCGTAATCGCAAATCTAATAAAAATCAATGGGTTTTCGGAAACAAAAAAATGCCTTTTTATGTGGCAGTTGTGAAAAAAAGTCGGATTTGAGATTACCTACGTAATGAAAAATACGTATAATTACCTATAGGTTTCAATGTTCCGATGCTCTACATTTGCAAAAACGTTATAAATGGCGATAAGCTTAGCCCAACACTAAAAATACAGATTTATCATGATACCTAAAATTATCCAAAATCCAATGCGGTACTTTACGTCAGCAGTCGCAGTACTCCTGTCGCTTGCATGCGCATTTTCCTGCAAAAAGGAAAAAAGGGGAGGAGATACCCTCGAAAAGATATATTTCGTGGATCCTGCATCAGCGTCCATGGTCCTTTCCCAAGGCCAGACTGGATATATAATGTATGCCACTGTTCCTGAGAGTGCGGCGGCTACTGCAGTCATGGAATGGTCCTCTTCTGATACAAACATAGCGGAAGTGTTCAACGGCCAAGTGACAGCCATTGCGCCGGGAAATACCGTCATCACTGTCAAATGCGGCAACGTCTCGGCTACCCTGGACGTGCAGGTGGTGCCGATTCCGGTCACCAGTTTCAGCGTTCCTAAGACAATGAGCGCATACATGGACATGCCGACGCCTATAAAACTGACAGTGGAACCTGCCAAGGCCAATGCCGCGTCGCTGGAATGGAAATCGGACAACCCGGAAATCGCAGAAGTCGTCATTGAAAGCGGTAAGGCTTTTGTCAATGCCAAGAAAGAGGGCGGATGCAAGATCACGGTGACTCCTTATAATAATTCGGACGCGTCACAGAAAATCGAGGTTACGGTCTATCCAGCAATCTTCAAGCTCATGAGGAGATCAATATCAGGTGAAAGCGGTTATGTGGAGATTCTGAACGATGACTCTTTCGACATCACTGATATAGGTATGCCTTCAGAAGATGGGAAACGTTCAATTGAAATGATCAGAGTAGATGGAAGCAGCCTTCTTGAATCCTCGGTGGAGGTTTATAATGAAAATTCGGGAATCGTTTCCATAACCAAATATAAACGCAGCGAAAGTAAGATTCTTCTTATGGTCGAGGAACAGTCCGAGGTCGGGGCTGCCAAGGTATCCGTATCTCTGAAAGAGGATGACAATGTCTATACGAAAACCTTTACCATCACCAGACAGAAGCATGATTTTACATCCGATACGAAGATTTGCCGGATGTATTCGGAAACTCCTGTAAACGATGTGGAGGAAATGGCCAGAAATGCCACTATGCAAGTGCAGATGTTTCCTGCGGTCAATGCCGTCTGGACCAGCAGCAATGAATCCGTAGCCAAGGTCGAGTCGGCATCAAGTGACGGCGTCGGATTTTCTCCATGGGCGATGATAAAGACATTTGGCGAGTATGGTTCCGCTGAAATCACAGCGACCGACGAAAGCGGTGAGAATACGCGTAAATTCACTGTCAGGGTATCCAAGGCTTCATTCCCGGCGGGGACGAAGATCTGTATCCTGGTGAATGGTAAGATTGAGCCTGTAGGTGAAAGCACGACAATCCGTGCATCATATGACGGCAGAAACGATGCAGGGTTCGGCCTTATGGATGCTTCCGGAAATTACCTCACCACATTCACTAATTTCAAGTGGACAATCGAATCTCCTTCGTGTGAATGCAGTCTTTCCCCAGTTGGTGCCAGCGGTGTTGTCGTCGCTCCGATTTCTACTACTACTTTCAGCGGCAGCAAGACGGCAACCCTTGTATGCACTGATGATGCCGGCAACAGGCTCACACATAAGATCTTCATTGATAGTCCTAATGCCTTCAGTGGAGTTCAGAATTTGAGGGTGACTGTGGACGGCAAGTCATATACCAGCAACGCCAAGGTGGATATCGGCAAGACCGCTACGATTGATATTGCGAAGCTTACAGTTGATAGTTCCTATGACGGCCTGAAGTGGGAAAATGTCGGTGTCCTGGGTAGCGTATATGGTACGACGAAGCTGAATAACAACAGCTCCTGTTCGCTGATGTCCATCGAATTCACGCCTAACCGCAAAATGGAAGCTATGCCGATTTCTGTGGAAGACGAAATCGGACAGGTCAGGAAGATATATATCAGTTCGGCAAAATTCCATTTCCCGGACGATGCCAAACTCTATTATAGTTATGGTAATGTGGATCCCACTGGCGGATATTGGAGTGAAGTGTTGGATGGTATGCCATTGAAAAACGATGCAGGCACCTATCTTAAAATCGCAACATCTGCAGCAGGAAAACCTATTGTTGACAAAGCATATTGGGATCAGATTTGGGCGTCGGCGATAGAAAAGAGCAAGAACCATAGTTATATCGGTGAATTCGATGACATTAGAATTAATGTGCTGAGGCCTTGGAATATCTTTGGTGTTTTCACAAAAAAGTATCCCACTAAATATCAAGAACCTGAGTACTATTCAATAGAAGCCAAAGATGATTATGGCACGGCTCTATCTGCTCGTTTCTATATTCGTGAATGGGTGAAATTCGATTCGGATACTCGCTTTGAAATTGGTAAGAAAAATGGCAACCTGTTTATTGATTATAATAATGGAAGCAGCGAGAGTATTAAAATTCCAAAGTCAGAGCTATTCTCAGATGGAAGCATTTTCGTTAGAGTGAAGTTTGGCAATGTGCTATATCGTTTCCCTATAATTATAGTTACTAATTCGGCTAAACAGGATAATCCTCATGAATATTACCTGTATCACGAAAGATTCGTACGGGAATATCCTACTTCTAGTAGCCCGGCGACTAGACTTATTTTTTCGGATGATTTCGGTAATAAGAAAACTTTTACTTTCAAATCAATCAATTAATACACACTTTATTATGGAAGAACTTTTGAAACAAATCAAAAAGGCGACGGAGTCGATGCTTCGCGACGCTACAGCACAGGAGAAGAAGGGAAACAAGGCGGCAGGATTGCGCGCCCGTAAAGCCTCCCTCGCATTGGAACCGATGCTCAAGGAATTCAGGAAAATGTCCATCGCCAAGATGAAAGGCCTTGCATGCCTCCTGGTTATAGTATCATTGGCAGGAACAGCCTGTGTATCCTGCGAGAATGTGGACCCTACTGACCTTACGGAAGCAAACCTTCCGGTGAAGAGCATTGTCTGCGGTCACGTGAGATTCGTTCCTACAGGCAAAGATCCGGTTCCTGCAGGTGTAGGTCTGGATGTGAATGTTTTCTATGGACAGAAAGATGACAAGGGAAATGTAGAATATGCATTGAAAGCCATCAAGACTCTCCCTAACGGGTATTTTGAGACTACTATCGGATGTCCTGTAGGCCAGAATCTGGAAATCAAAGTGGAATGCACTGCAATGTCACAGTCAGAAGCATCAGAAACAGGCAAATCCGACAAACACACCGGCAACACGTATTTCCATGCGGAGGTTGCCAAATCGGTTACTTGTGGCACTGCAGCCTATTTCCAGCTTGACATGAAACCTGCTGCATATATTTCCAAGCCTGGACTTGTTCAGCCGTAATGCTCTTCATGTCTTGCATGACAGATGTCTGCATGTCTGAATTTCAACAACTAACATTTAATCGACTTTATAATGAAAAAATTTCTGATATTGAGTCTTGCGGCATTGACATTGGCATCCGTGGGCGCGAAGGCGCAGGGGGAGAGCAATGTCCCTGAAGGCAAGCGTATCACGTGCAATCATGTGTACTCCGACAAGGCTCCTCATTTCTCACCAAAGCGCGGCGATTGGTCCATCGGTGTCACTTTCAACCCTGCGACTCTCTCGTATAGGCTGAAAATGCAGCCGGACAATGGTGATTTCGCCGGTGATTTCATCGAAGGGATGGCAACGTCCAGCAAGCAGATGTTCATCCTTTCGCAGGATCCTCTGGCAGCATTCCGCGTAAGATATTACCTGAGTGACAATTGGGCAGTCCGTGCCACGCTCGGTCTCAACGGAAGCCATATCAATTACCGTGAATATGTGGACGATGACCTCGCCAAGGCTGTCAATCCGGATTCCAAGAATCAGGTTGCGGATGCGGTGCTGTCCAATCTCAACAGCGGTAGCCTCTCTGTCGGTATGCAGTATCTGGCAGGAAAAGGCCCTCTCCGCTTCTCTGCGGGATTCGGCCTCACCTATGCCATCGCAGGCGGAAGTCTGAACTTCAAGTACGGCAACGCCATGACACCGGAAAACCGCGTGCCTTCGTCAATGCCGATGACACGTCCGGCTCCTGCTGGTGCCAAAAACCCTACACTCAATGACTTCCAGTCGCAGCTCGGCATCGCGTATGCCCGTCCGACAAGGCGTTACAATGTAGGTTACATCCACGGTATCGGTATCAATGCTGATATGGGTGTAGAGTGGTTCATGACCGGACGCATTTCTCTTGCCGGTGCCATGACCTTCACTCCTGTGATGTTCATTTTCCAGCCTCAGACCTGGACCAAGTTCGAAGGCTTCTCTACCAAGACAGGAGGAGTGGAGCAGTACAATGACCTTGTAAGCCCGGGCAGCAGCGCTGTTCTCTATGGAACTGAAAACATTGGCTTCAATGTTTCGCTCAACTATTATTTTTAACAGTTCTTGTTTATGAGAAATACCACATTATTGAAAACCGTCGCGCTGACAGTATCGCTTTTGGCTTTGACGACACCTTCAAACGGTCAGGGTTTTCTGAAGAAACTGAAGGATGCGGCAAATAACGCTACAGAGAAAGTGAATACGGCAGTGGACAATGCCGGCTCAGCATCATCAAGTGCTGTGGCTGTGCCGAGAGCTTCAGGCCCGACATATTATGTGTCCCGCAGCGGCTCCAACAAGAATGACGGACTCAGTCCTTCAACAGCGGTAAAGAACATCCAGAAGGCCATTGACCTGGCTTCTGATGGTTCTGAAATCAGAGTTGCGGAAGGCAACTATTTCGGCCTCCTGAACAAGGGCAATATCATCATTGACAAGCCACTCGTGATTATGGGCGGCTACAATGCGGATTTTTCCGAGCGTGATGTGCTCAAGTATCTTACGACCATCGCTCCGGATGACAATTCCAACGGCTCTTCACAGGGACGCGGAACCATCCAGATCCGCAGCATTGAAAAACCTGCCTCTACCCTCGTGATCGACGGTTTCGTGTTCAACAAGGGCAATGCCATCGGCTACAATCTCCGCGGCGAAGGCTGGCCGGAGGGAGTGGAGACTCCGTTCATGATGCGTGAAGGTTCCAAGGGACAGGGCGGTCCTAACCTCGAAAACAAGGAAGTATATACCCAGGAGACTTACTTCATCTATTTCGACGGCGTTGCCGGCAAGGTGAACAATCTCAATGTTTTCGTGCGTAACTGTACTTTCGTGAATGGTCCTAACACCACCATCTGCGGCCTTCTGAAAGGTTCATTGACAGTGGACAACTGCGCGTTCATCAACAACCGCGTGACCACGATGGATGTACGCGGACCGGATCCTAATGCCATTACCAAGGTGAATTTCCGCAACAACACCGTGCTTTTCGTATGGTCTTACACCAAGGATCTCCAGTCTCAGGGCTTCGGCTTCAGGTTCCAGCCTGGCACAAGCTGTACTCTCGAGAACAACATCATCGGTCTGACCATTTTCGCAGGTCTTGACAGGACTCACATTGACAGCGACGCGAACCGTGAGGCGAAACGTCACGATGCAGTGAAGAACAATATCTTCTTCCTGAACCGTATCACCGACCTGACCATCCCTGGAGGCGGAATGCTCACCAGAGTCAAGGTAGAGGATTTCGATGATGTAGAGGCTATTGCAGAGAGCAGCGGCAACAAGTCGCTCACCGATCCGGCCCTGTTCAAGGGCAAGATTGACGAGCCTTATCTGAACGGCTTCCTGAGCGTTTCCTACAAGGAGACCACGTCATATAATCCGAATTCCGCAGCCAACACTTTCCGCTCGGCAATGGGAATGAATATGACGGGTACGATGACTTCTTCAGTATCCATGTACTTCAACCGTTATCCATGGCAGAAGGCTCTCGACGTCTTCGGTGCTGTTCCAGGATGCGGAGCGCAGATACCAAGATAACAACTTCTAACCTATTTGAGTGGGGGTGGCCTGTCAGGTCGCCCTCCTTTTATATATAGTGGCGGCAGTTGTTCGGAAAAGTCCGGGAAATGAGTTATCTTTGCTTGGATAATAAAAGGCATCTGGATGGCGATACTGGAAAAACTTGTAGTTCAGGACTATAGGAACATTGCATTGGCGGAACTCGAGTTCTCTGCCAATATAAACTGCATATCCGGCGGCAACGGGGAGGGCAAGACGAATCTTCTCGATGCCATCTGGTACCTGTCAATGACCAAGAGCGCTTTCCGTACATCGGAGAAGGACAATTTTCGCTATGGGGCAGACAGCTTTTCCATATCAGGTACATATTTGATGCAGAATCAGTTGCGCTCGAGATTCTCTATAAAGGTCGCTTCGAAAGGGGAGAAGAGACTGCGCCGTGACGACAAGCCTTATCAGCGTATATCCGAACATATAGGTGAACTGCCGGTGGTGATGGTCTCTCCGGACGACATTTCACTGGTCAGTGACTCAGGTGAGGACCGCAGGCGTTTCCTGAATATGGTGCTGTCTCAGATGGACAAGACATATCTGTCTGATGTCCAGCAGTATAACCGTCTGCTCAGCCAGAGGAACGCTGCATTGAAAACAGACTCTCCTGATATCTATTTCCTGGAGGTCATGGACGGACGTATGGAATCCTACGCGTCCCGCATATTCGAGAAACGCAAGGCCTTCATAGAGGAACTGTCCGGAGTGGTGCAGCGTTATTATGAGTCATTGTCCGGCGGCAGGGAAGCGGTAGGCATCTCTTACAAGTCTGATATGGAGAAGGGAGGTCTGGCAGATGTGCTCGCATCGGTGCGGAACAAGGATATGGCTCTCGGCTATACTTCGGCGGGGCCCCAGAGGGATGACCTGATTTTCAGTATGGACGGGCATTCCATAAGGCGCTGCGGCTCGCAGGGACAGCAGAAGTCGTTTCTGGTGTCATTGAAATTCGCGCAGTACGAACTGATGAAGAACTGTTTCGGAGTGCCTCCGATGCTGCTTCTTGATGATGTTTTCGATAAATTGGATATGGACAGGACTTCCGCGCTTCTGGCGATGGTGGCCGGCAATGATTTCGGACAGATATTCATTACGGACAGCAACAAGGTGCGGCTTGCAGGCATTGTGGACAGCATAACTGACGACAGGGCCTACTTCGAAACGTCGGACGGCAATTTCAGAAGGGAGGAAATCTGATGAGGTACAAGGGAAAGAGTCTGTCATTGGAACGCAAGGACCCTTCGCAGCTGGGAGAAATCCTTCCGCAGATGTTGAGGATAATGCATCTGTCTTCCGGGATGGATGAGCAGCTGGTGATGAGGGCGTGGGACAAGGTGACCGGAGCCGGTCCATATACATTGTCCAAGTCGATGAAGAACGGGACGCTGTATTGCTCCATTTCTTCTTCCGTGGTGCGTAACCAGCTGTTTTATAACAGGTTGGCCATAGTAGAGGCGATAAACAATGAAGTGAAGGCCGATCCACTGTATAATGGACGGCAAGGACGCGAACCGCTTAAAATATTGATATTGAAATAAATATATTGGAGGAACCGAATGGAACCTAAACCTAAATTTAATATCGTGGCCGACAGCGCCATCCCTTTTATGAAGGGTGTCTTCGAGCCGTATGCCAATGTGAAGTACATTCCCGGGGAGGATATCTGCGCTGCGGATGTGAAAGATGCAGATGCTCTGGTCATCAGGACCCGGACCAAGTGCAATGCGGAATTGTTGGACGGTTCGGCGGTGAAGTTCATTGCCACGGCCACCATCGGTACGGACCACATTGACTTTCCTTATTGCGACGCCCATGGAATTACCGTAAGGAATGCTCCGGGCTGCAATGCCGGGGGAGTGATGGAGTATGTTTTCTCTGCATTGTACGGACTGGCTTCGCGCAGGGCGATCAACTTGGAGGGCGACACTATCGGAATTGTCGGAGTGGGACATGTGGGTTCATTGATAGAGAGGATGGGCTTGGCTTTGGGCTTCAAGATTCTCAAATGCGACCCTCCACGTGCTGAGGCGGAAGGCCCGTTCGGTTTCTGCGACCTGGAGTATCTTCTGGAGAATTCGCAGATTGTCACGATGCACACTCCGCTCAATGAGACGACGCGTGGAATGGCGGACAGGCATTTCTTCTCGCTGATGCAGCCGGGTGCGTTCTTCATCAATGCTTCGAGAGGTGAGGTGGTGTGTGATGAGGCGTTGAAGGAGGCCATGCCGAAGCTCGGGCCGGTCATAATCGACACCTGGAATCACGAACCTGACATTGACAGGGATCTGATGGATATGGCTGCGATAGCGACTCCGCATATTGCCGGTTATTCATATCAGGGCAAGCAGAACGGTACTGCAGCGGCTGTGCGCGCTGTTGCCCACTATTTCGGGATTACAGCTCTGTATGAGTTCTTCCCTAAGACTGATCTGCCTGAAAATGAGGCGGTAAAGCTCGATTTGAAGGGGCTCGGACAGGGAGAGATTGCGGCAATGCTGCAATACAATTATCCGATTTTCACGGACGATTTCATGCTTAGGCTGAATCCTGAAGGTTTCGACAAGCTGAGGTCGGAATACAAATATCGCAGAGAAGTTTATATTGACTAAGTAATCTTCAAAAAATAACCTGCATCATCTTATGAATATCTTTCCGGCCCATATTCCCTTCCTCATCAGTCACGTAGCTACTGCTACGCTCCATCTTCGGAAGATAATCTGACCTCGGAAATCTTATTCAAATCTGAAGCAGTTTGTTTATTTCAGATTACTAAAACTGATAGCTATATGTTTGAGAAAGAAGATGTTAGAAAAATCGAGGAGCGTGGCTCTTCAGTCAGGACAGTGGAAGCTCAGGTGGAGCGTTTCAAGAAAGGCTTTCCGTGGATGAACATTGTTTCGCCTGCGACTCCACATCGTGGAATCAAGGTGCTGACTCCGGAAGAGGTTGATGCTGCGGTGGCTTATTGTGACAATGCCTCTGTGCACGGCAAGTGCAAATTCGTGCCGGCTTCAGGTGCCGCTTCCAGAATGTTCAAGGATATATTTTCCGGGCTTGCCGCTCTCGAGAATGGCGGTGATCCGGGTGCGGATTCGCCTGTCGGACAGCTCGCAGGCCGGATAAAGGATTTCGCTTTCTATACTGAGTCAATGTTCGGTGAGCCTGAGGATTCTGCGGATTATAGAAAGGATGTTGCAGAGAAAGTGCTGACAGACAAGGGATTGGGCTACGGTTCCAAGCCTAAGGGCGTTATCCGTTTCCACAGATATGCTGACGAGTGTCGTACTGCATTTGCGGAGCATCTTGTCGAGGCGCAGGAGTATATGCGGAATGCGGACGGTTCAGCCAATATCATTTTCACGATATCGCCTGAGTTCCAGCCGTTGTTCGAGCAGGCTCTGGAAGAGGTGAAGGCAGCTTATGAGAAGAAATACGGGGTCAAGTTCAATATTTCGTTCACTTTCCAGAACAAGTCCACCGACACTGTTGCTGTGGATCTGAAGAACAGGCCTTTCCGTGACGAGGATGGTGAGCTTCTGTTCAGACCGGCAGGTCATGGGGCATTGATCTATAATCTCAATGAACTGGATGACGAGCTGGTTTCCATCAAGAATATCGACAATGTGTCCAATGAGCGTTTCCTCCCGGTTACTGCTAAGTACAAGAAGGTTCTTATGGGCAAGTGCCTGGAACTCAGGGACAAGATATTCTCTTACCTGCATCAGTTCGATGCCATTTCCGATGTCAAGTCAGATGCCTGCCGCCAGCTTTGCGACAAGGTGGAGTCTTTCCTGGACGCTGAGCTTTGCATTCAGCTGCCTCTGACACGCAGTATCGAGGACAGGGTGGAACTGCTCAGGTCCAAGCTGAACAGGCCGATTCGTGTCTGCGGTATGGTGCGCAACCAGGGTGAACCTGGCGGAGGCCCGTTTGTAATCGCAGGTAAGGACGGCTCCTCAAATCTCCAGATTCTCGAGAGCGTGCAGATAAATATGAACGATGACCGGTCCCGGGATATTCTCGCCCACGCCACCCATTTCAATCCGGTGGACCTCGTTTGCTGCATCAGGAATTATGAAGGTGAGAAGTTCAATCTTCTGGACTATGTGGATGAGGATGCCGGTTTCATCAGTTCCAAGAGTTATCAGGGACGAGAACTTAAGGCTCTTGAGCTCCCCGGCTTGTGGAACGGCTCGATGAGCGACTGGAATACCAGCTTCGTGGAAGTTCCGCTGGATACGTTCAATCCGGTGAAGGTCGTTCTCGACTTGCTGAGACCTGCTCACCAATAGTGAGGGTTACATATCGAGATAAAAAACGGGGCTGATTCTTATAAATCAACCCCGTAATATTTTATGTCACAAGAATGGATTACCATCCGAGAACGTATGCGAAGATGAGAGGTGCTACGATGGTAGCGTCTGACTCCACGATGAACTTAGGTGTCTCAGGTGCGAGCTTGCCCCAAGTGATTTTCTCATTAGGAACAGCTCCTGAGTAGGAACCGTAAGATGTGGTACTGTCTGAGATCTGGCAGAAATATGACCAGAGCGGAGTGCCGTGCCACTGGAGGTCCTGCTCCATCATAGGAACGACACAGATAGGGAAGTCACCTGCTGTACCGCCACCGATCTGGAAGAATCCTACGCCTGCGCCTACAGCATTCTTCTTGTACCAGTCAACGAGGAAGAGCATTGTCTCGATACCGTTCTTTACGAGGTCCGGTGTGAAGTCGCCCTTGATGCAGTGTGCTGCGAAGATGTTTCCTGTGGTGCAGTCTTCCCATGCAGGGCAGATGATAGGAATGTTCTTCTCGCAGGCTGCGAGTACCCAGCTGTCCTTAGGGTCGATCTCGTAGTATTTTTCGAGAACGCCGCTTCTGAGGATCTGGTAAATATATTCGTAAGGAAGGTATCTCTTGCCTTCTGCCTTTGCCTTGTTCCATACATCTACGAGTGCGCCCTCGAGACGGCGGAATGCCTCCTCTTCAGGGATGCAGGTGTCGGTAACACGGTTGTAGTGGTTGTTCAGAAGTTCCTGCTCCTGCTCTGCGGTGAGGTTTCTGTAACCAGGCACTCTGTAATAGTGAGTGTGTGCTACAAGATTCATGATGTCCTCTTCAAGGTTGTTTGCTGAGCAGCATACGATGGAGAACTTGTCCTGACGGATCATTTCAGCAAGTGAAAGTCCGAGCTCGGCTGTACTCATGGCGCCGGCCATTGCCAACATCATCTTTCCGCCTTTTGCGAGAAGTTCTTCATAAGCTTTCGCAGCGTCAACAAGGCTAGCCGAGTTGAAGTGACGGTAATTGTGGGTGATGAAATTTGAAATTGGTCCTTTTTCCATTTCCAACTTTTAATTTACAGTTATCCTAAGTCGGGGCGTGAAACTATACTCCCCGAAATTTTGTGCGAAGTTATGTTTTTTTGAGTAATTTTGCAATTTGTTCGGCTTTTATTGGAAGATTTATGCTCAAGTTCAATGATTTCGGCAGGGTGGAGGAACTTGCGACACCTTTCTGGTATTACGATATGGATGTATTCCGCAAGACTGTAAAACTTGCTGCATCTCTGTCGGAAAGATACGGAATAGGTGCGCATTATGCTTTGAAGGCCAATGTGGAGCCGCGTCTGGTCAGTTATATCGCATCCAAGGGGTTTGGTGCTGACTGCGTGAGCGGCAATGAGGTGAAATATGCGGTGGAGAGCGGTTTTGCACGTTCTTCGATCGTGTTTGCCGGAGTCGGAAAGTCGGATAAGGAGATTTCAGACGCGCTCGATCTGGGAATCGGCTGTTTCAATGTCGAGTCTCTGATGGAAATGCAGGTGATCGATGCCATAGCTGCCTCGAAAGGGGTTCGGGCCAATGTTTCCCTGCGTATAAATCCCAACATTGACGCGCACACGCACAGGTACGTGACCACAGGCCTGTATGAGAACAAGTTCGGTATCTCCCGTCACGAGTTCGAGGCGGCGATAGATATCTTGAAGGGCAGCAAAGCATTGGATTTCAAAGGCTTGCATTTTCATATCGGTTCGCAGATTACTGACGTGGAGCCTGTGTATTCGCTTGAGTGCGAGAGGGCTGCGGAGATTGTGGAATGGTTCGAGGCGCACGGGATGGAAGTGGGCAGCATCGACCTTGGCGGCGGTCTGGGTGTGGATTATGATGAGCCGGATGAGAACCCGGTGCCGGATTTCGAGAAATGGTTCAGTATCATTGACCGAAAACTGAGGCGCAGGCCTGAACAGAGTGTGAGCATTGAGCCGGGCCGCTCGATGGTGGCGCAATGCGGTTCGCTGATCACACGTGTGCTCTTCGTGAAAAGCGGCGAGACGAAGACGTTCCTCATCATGGATGCCGGCATGAACGACCTCATCCGCCCCGCCCTCTACGGTGCCTACCACAAGATCGAGAACCTCTCCGCATATTACGTAAGCAAGTCGTCATCAGACGACCGGCCGAGTCCGGGTATTTGCGACTGGGGGATTGACAGTGGAGCGCGGAGCGTCAGGGCTTGGGACAGAGTCCCAATGAAAAACTATAGCAAGTCGTCATCAGACGACCGGCCGGGTCCGGGTATTTGCGAGAGCAAATACGTGGAGGACGTAAAGGCCGCGCGGAGCGTCAGGGTTTGGGACAGAGTCCCAATGAAACACATGGAGCCCGTAGGCCGCGATCGCCCCCTTGAAAAGGGGGTCGGGGGGATTGACAACGATATCGTACAGTCGCTCCCTTTGGGAGCACTTTACGATATCGTTGGTCCGGTTTGCGAGTCCAGCGACGTTTGGGGCGAAGGCCGCGAACTGCCCTACAGCAAGCGGGGCGACATCCTCGCCATCCGCAGCACCGGCGCCTACGGAAGCGTGATGAGCAGCCGCTACAACCTTCGGGACCTTGCCCCGGCAGTGTTCTCGGATGATTTGAAATTGAAATAAAAAATAGAATAACATATGTTCGAAAACCTATCAGAAAGACTCGAGAGGTCATTCAAGATTCTCAAAGGAGAAGGAAAAATAACAGAAATCAATGTCGCTGAGACCGTCAAGGATATCCGCAAGGCACTCCTCGACGCCGACGTCAGCTACAAAGTCGCCAAAGAATTCTGCGACCGCGTGAAAGACAAGGCGATGGGACAGAACGTCCTCACAGCCGTCAAGCCTCAGCAGATGATGGTCAAGATTGTCCATGACGAACTGGCCGAGTTCATCGGCAGCGGTGCCCAGGACATTGACGTGAAAGGCAACCCGGGCATTGTCCTGATTTCCGGTCTTCAGGGTTCTGGTAAGACCACATTCACAGCGAAACTTGCGAACCTCTGCAAATCCAAGCGCGGAATGAAAGTGCTCCTCGCAGCCTGCGACGTATATCGTCCTGCAGCCATCGACCAGTTGAAGGTCATGGGCGAGCAGGCCGGCGTTCCGGTTTATACCGAAGAAGGCGTGAAGGATCCGGTTCAGATAGCACGCAATGCTGTCGCCAAAGCCAAGGCTGAAGGTATTTCAGTGGTGATTGTCGATACCGCGGGACGTCTGGCGGTCGATCAGGAGATGATGGACGAGATCGCTGCCATCAAGAAGGCGGTGAATCCGACGGAAACCCTGTTCGTGGTCGATGCGATGACCGGTCAGGATGCCGTGGAGACCGCCAAGGCCTTCAACGACGTCCTCGATTTCGACGGAGTTGTCCTTACCAAGATGGACGGTGATACCCGTGGCGGTGCGGCATTGTCCATCAAGGCAGTAGTGGGCAAGCCGATCAAGTTCATTTCATCCGGTGAGAAAATCGACGCTCTGGACGTATTCCATCCGGCGCGTATTGCAGACCGTATCCTCGGTATGGGTGACGTCGTTACCCTCGTGGAGAAGGCCCAGGAGCAGTATGACGAGAAACAGGCACGTGAGCTCAAGAAGAAACTTGCCAAGAACCAGTTCAGCCTTATGGACTTCTACAATCAGATTCAGCAGGTGAAGAAGATGGGTAATATCAAGGACCTGGCTTCCATGATTCCGGGTGTAGGCAAGGCATTGAAAGACGTGGACATTGACAACAGCGCTTTCAAGAGCGTCGAGGCGATAATCATGTCAATGACCCCTTACGAGCGTGAGCACGCCGAACTTATCAATGGCAGCAGGCGCAAGCGAATCGCAGACGGCAGCGGCACGTCCATCCAGGAGGTGAACCGTCTTCTGAAGCAGTTCGAAGGCACACGCAAGCTGATGAAGGGCGCCATGGACGGCTCTCTCGCAGCACGCATGAAGAGAAGATAACAGGTCATCACCTATGTTGAAGTCGATATTGCTAGTCGGTGCCGGCAGTTTTGTCGGCGGCGCGCTGCGTTACGTCATATCTCTGCTGGTCAGGCCGTCCGGCGGATTCCCGCTGTCCACGTTCATTGTCAATATCGCAGGCTGTCTTCTGATCGGTCTGCTGTACGGACTGTTCTCCAGATTCTCCTCCACCTCCGGCAGCCTCTGCCTGCTTTTGACCACGGGCTTCTGCGGCGGATTCACCACCTTTTCGACTTTCGCCAATGAAAGTCTGTCAATGCTCCAGTCAGGAAACTTCCTGATGTTCGGGCTCTATGTCGCCCTCAGCATTGTCCTCGGCCTTCTAGCCGCTTTCTTCGGCTACTGGCTCATTGACCTGAACTGAGGAATCGGTTTCCCTATATTTTACAAAAATCGCGGGTTGTATTCCGCAGTTTTTTCGTATTAATGGCCGCTATGGTGCTACGCCTATAATTGGGGAAATGGAAAGAGTTTTTGAGAGGAACAGATGATTATGAGACCAATAGAATGATAGTCCGTGATATTTAGTTATTATAAACTTTCATTGATTATCAACGGGTTATCTCCACTTGATATATTATAATACACCATTGAATATCCATGACTCAAACAGTTTGTTTACGCAGAAATCGGAGGAATTCTCTTACCCCACACAAACACTTTATTCAGAGGCTATATATCCAAACTGTTTTCTTTGAGCAAGAAATCGAAAAGTCCAATTGTAAGAATACCTTCTTCATTTCGACGGGGCATGATGTGGTCTTTAACAATGATAATCTTCTTGAAAGAGTCATCTATGCTCATCAGTGATCGGGATTCTTGTATCTCTTTCTCCCTATCTGGAATTGACAAGGCTGATTGTACATAGTACTTTTTACTACCGAGACTGGCGATAAAATCCACCTCCAGTTGGATGCGGCCCCACTTGCCGTCCTTGTCTTGCTTCTTTATTTCCACCATTCCGACATCCACACTATAGCCACGTGTGATAAGCTCATTGTAAATGATGTTTTCCATGATATGCGTCTCCTCTTGTTGACGCATATCCAGAATGGCATTTCTCAAACCTATATCTGAGAAATAGTATTTGGAGAGTGTATTGATATATTTCTTACCTTTTATATCGTAGCGGATTGCCTTGTTTAGAAGGAACGATTCAGATAAGTAATTGAGATAATTTGAAATGGTCTTGTTTGAGATATTGACATTCTTTACACTTTTGAAGGTGTTTGATAGTTTTGTCGGATTGCATGGCGAGCCAATGGAAGAAGCCATAATGAGCACCAACTCGCGCATTTCGTCTTCGTTCTGTACCTTATGCCTCTCTATAATATCAGCCAAATATACTGTTTCAAACAAGTTTTTAAGATATCCTATTTTCTTCTGTTCTGTGTCAAATGATTGGATAAGGGGCAAACCACCATAGGTGTAATATTCACGCCATGCATCTTGTTTATCACCACCAATGGCAGAATAGAATTCGGAAAAAGACAGTGGATTCACATGTATCGTTTCGCCTCGGCCTCGGAACTCTGTGGGTATATCTGAAGATAGGAAGTGAGAGTTACTGCCTGTTACATATGTGTCAGCATTATCAATATGACGGAAACTGTTCAATACATCCACGAACTCATCCATCAGTTGCACTTCATCTATAATGATGTAGTACGGCTGACTATCCTTAATCCTATCATGAACATAATGGAGCATTGTATCAGGATTTCGTAGCTCTTTGTTCAAACGGTCTTCAAGATCAATGCGGATGATATGGTCTTTAGCCACTCCATTATCCAACAAATAGTGATAGAATAAAACATTCAGCAGATATGACTTACCACATCTGCGGATTCCGGTAATCACTTTGATAAAGCCGTTTTGCTGGCTATCTATCAACTGCTTAAGATATCTGTCTCTTTTTATCTCTTCCATGTCATTCCTTATTTTTGCCAATATTGGCACTTTTTGGTAATGCAAAGGTAGCAGATTTAATTCATGTCGCCAAGCCATCACGACTAAAAAATGCCAATTCTGACATTTTTTAGTCGTGCAAGATAGCATGTGAAATGAGGCGCATATCGCCAATATGACCTTTCCTGATTTTGGTTGACACTTTTAGAGCG
>ULTZ01021156.1_pt1 | contig 56842 bp, 40 predicted proteins | sample 1957981 | NCBI WGS metagenome assembly ULTZ01 (sample SAMEA4835745, study PRJEB28245) | human gut metagenome | biome: gut microbiome; material: fecal sample | place: Denmark | collected 2008
ACCGTGTGATGAGTCCGGTGATAGGTTGTGCCGCCGTACCGTTGACGGCAGACAGCATGGACAGTCCATTGTCCCGACTGGTGGCGGATGTGTTGCGTGAGGCGGCTGTCCGTCACTGTGGCAGGAAGGCGGACGTCGGCATCATCAACATCGGTGCCATTCGGAGTGCATTGCCTGCCGGCGACATTACGTTGCGTCACCTTTATGAGGTGCTTCCTTTCGACAACCGTTTCTGTTTGCTCACCCTGTCGGGCAGCCAGCTTCGGGAGTTGTTTGCCGCGGCGGTGCGCGAACGGTCGGTTGCCGTTTCGGGTTGCACACTGACGGCGGATGCGTCGGGACATCTGTTGGCAGCAACGGTCGGCGGAAGTCCGCTGGATGACACATGCACCTATCGGGTGGCAACCATCGACTACCTGGCGGAAGGAAACAGCAGGATGGTGGTCCTCGGGACCGTGACACAGAAGGAATTTCCGCCGGGTGTCTACCTGCGTGACCTTTTCGCTGACCATCTCTCGGCCCTCCGTGCTGCCGGAGACTCGCTGACAGCTCCGTCACAGCGCCGTATCCTCTTACAATCAGAAACAGCACCATGAACCGTTTGAACATCTTCCTGCTCTGCCTGCTGATGGGGTGGTGTGTCGTCCTCCCGACGGTGCAGGCACAAGACAAACTCTACATCTATCACACGAACGACACCCACAGCACCATCGACCCGGTGGAACCTGCTTATCCCGACACGGCATTGGCAGGCAAGGCAGGAGCTGTCCGTCGTGCCACCCTGCTTCATCGGCTGCGCAAAGAGCATGGCGCCGAACGGGTGCTGCTGTTTGATTCGGGTGACTTCTCGCAAGGCTCCCCTTACTACGCCCTGTTTAAAGGAGAGGTGGAGATAGACCTGATGAACGCGATGGGCTATGATGCCTGCACCCTGGGCAACCATGAGTTTGATTTCGGGTTGGACAACCTGGCACGTCTCGTTCGCCGGGCACACTTTCCTGTGGTCTGTGCCAACTACCACTTCGAAGACACACCGCTCGACGGGCTCATCAAGCCCTACGTCATCCTGCATCGGGGCGGACTGAAGATAGGCGTATTCGGACTCAGCCCGCGTCCGCAAGGACTCATCTTCTCGGAGTACTACCGTGGCGTACGTTACGAGGACTCTGTCGTTGCAGCCAACCGGGTTGCTGCCCTGCTGAAGCGGAAGAAACATTGTGACCTGGTGATTTGCCTCTCTCATCTGGGTTGGAAGGGAGCGGAGAGCGACGAGACGCTGATAGCCTCCACCCGTCATATCGATCTGGTGCTGGGCGGTCATTCGCATTCCTACTTCGAACATCCGTTGACTTATCCCAACCTGGACGGACTCCCTGTCCCGGTGCAGCAGATGGGCAAGTACGGACGTTTCCTGGGCTGGATAGAGGTGGATTATAGCCGGGAATCCTCCCGCTCGGAGTGATGCTTGTTTAGAAACACTTTTTTTGAAATGACGGAAGCAACCTTCCGCCGTACCGTTCATCCCGAAACCTATCTTCCTGCAATCCTTTTCCTTACAAACGGTTAAAGACGAATAACGAACAGTAGTTCCCCGTCCGTCCTCCGATGCCGTTATTTAGAACGGATACAAATTATCCCGTTTTGCCTAGTAGAGATTACAATCAATGGAAGAAAGGTGTATATTTGCAGCGTTGAATTGGTACTAACAACTTAAATTGATAAGAAAATGGCTTACGTAATTAGTGACGATTGTATCGCTTGCGGTACTTGTATTGACGAATGTCCGGTTGGAGCAATCTCTGAAGGTGACAAATACTCTATCAACCCGGATATGTGCACCGAGTGTGGTACTTGTGCAGATGTTTGTCCTTCTGAAGCTATCAGCTTGGGCTAATATCCGAAGAACTACAAAGTCAGACAAAGATTTAGACGAAGGGTGCGTCGCACGAAGCGATGCACCCTTCTTTTTTGTACGCTCGGCATGAGTGTTGTCTAACGGGTGCAAGTCCCGAGTAAGCCCTAATAGCGGGAATTACATAGCCCCAGGCAAGGGTGTTCATCGCGAGGTGAAATCTGAAGGAAGCCGTCATCTCGGCTATTCCTTTAATGTAATGAAAGGTAAATGCCAACTTACGGTACACCCGACATCCAAAGCCAAGATGAAGTCAAGACTAAAAGAACTGACAAGTCGCAGCAATGGATGGGGATATTCCAAGAGAAAGCAAAAGCTCAAAGAATACATAAGAGGATGGGTCGGCTATTATCATCTTGCCAATATGAAACGTCTTCTACTTACCACTGACGAATGGTTAAGGCGTAGAATACGTATGTGTATATGGAAAGCATGGAAGAAAGTCAAGACAAAAGTGGCAAACCTCATTAGATGCGGTATCGATAAGTACAAGGCATATGAATGGGGTAATACTCGCAAGGGCTGCTGGCGCATAGCAGACAGCCACATAATGCACAGGGCAATCACAAATGAGAACTTGCGCAAAGCAGGGTATGCTACTTTAATGGGTGAATATCTCGAATGGTACCCAAAATAGGAACCGCCGTATGCGGAACCGCATGTACGGTGGTGTGAGAGGACGGAAAACGAAAGTAGGAAGAAAACTACGTCGTTTTCCTCCTACTCGATCATATTCATTCCGAAGCTGATGATGCTCATCGGCTCACCTCTCCGCTCTCGCCTTTCTCCACGAGCGATTCAATCTCGGCAGCCTTCATCATGTTATAGTCTCCGGCGATGGTATTCTTCAACGCCGATGCCGCAGCTGCAAAATCCACCCGTTTCTGGTCATCGTCATACACCGTGTGTGCATAGAGCAGGGCACCCACAAAGGCATCCCCCACACCGATGCAGTCGATGATGTTGTTGATGTCATAGACCCGTGTGAACTTCGTCGTTCCGTTGGAATGAAGGGCACCGGCAAGCGTGTGGTGCTCTGAACTCAGGACATTGCGCAGGGCGATGTAGATGTGCTTGCATCGGGGAACGGATTTGCTGATTTCCTTGCAGAAACTGTCGTAGGCATAGCGGTCGATGCCGTCGGCAGCCGACTTCGAGTCAAAGCCCGGTGCCGGAATGCCCAGAATCTTGGCATATTCCCCTTCGCTGCCGAACAGGGTATCGCTGTGCTGCATCAACGGAAGCATCACCTCGCTTGCAGTCTTGCCGTAACGCCACAGGTTCTTGCGGTAGTTGATGTCGCAGCAGATGGTCAGCCCCATTTCGTCAGCCACCTGGATGGCCTCCTCGCATACGGCAGCCAACCCGTCAGTCAGGGAAGCATCAATGCCCGACCAGTGGAAGATGCTGGCTCCCTCGAATACGCTGTGCCAGTCGATCATGCCCGGCTGCAAGTCCGTGAAGGAAGAGCCTTCGCGGTCATAGATTACCTCGGAGTTACGCAAGGCTACGGCTTTCTCCATGTAATACGTTCCCAGCCGCTTCCCGCCACGCAAGATGTTCCGGGTGCCGACATTGTGCGAACGCAGCTCCGTGATGCAGTTCTCACCCAATGCATTCTCCGGCAAACGGGTGATGTAGTCCACTTCGCCCCCGTAGTTGGCAATCGAAATCGCCACATTGGCTTCACTGCCTCCATAGTTAGCCAGGAAGACGCGGCTCTGCTGGATACGCAGATTGTCGGGAGGGGTCAGGCGTAGCATGATCTCGCCAAAAGTTACAATTTTCTTACTCATATTCGTGTTTGTTTCGTTTGATCGTTTATCACAACCTGTGACCTTGCAAAGTTACGTAAGAAAACCCGGTCAACAAGCAAAACGAAAGTAATCATAGCATAAAAAAACAGAAGAGAAACATTGTCCTCTTCTGCTGTGCTTTTCTCTCTCTCGATTAATTGTATTTGTCTTTCTTATTAATCCAAATAAACATCAAGCCCTTTATTGTGTAAAGTCAAATTTAACAACGTCACATATTTTCTGTATTGTTGCTCGCTCAATGCCGATTTCATCAGCTTCAGGTTGCCCCAGACCGCCTTGCGGACCAGTGCCGAACGGGAAGCCTCGTCTTTACTGCGCGCTGCCTGCAACAATTTGTCTGAGAAATATTCGCAAGCCGTGGATACCTCGTCATACTGATTGCTGTTCAGCTCCAGGTAGTTTGTCAGACGTCCGGCGCTGACTGACCAGTTCCACGCATTACCACTTACATTCGCGATTCTTTCTCCTGCAAAGCTTGTAGCGCCAACAAATAGAGACGCTACAAAAAGTAATGTAATCCTTTTCATAATCTTTCTCCTTTTTTCCTTAAATGTTATTCCTAAAAACTAATTACCTAAATTTTTCTCTTTTCTCTATCATTTTGACACTGCAAAGATATATAGCTTTTCACCACTTCCAATCCTTTTGGTGTTAATAAACGTAAATGTAAATATAAATCGTCACTTATTTGATTTATATCAAGAGAATCTATCATAAAAATGGTCGATTCTGCAAATATATGTAAGAATATCGGGTAAAAAGCAAGCATCCTTTGCAAAATTAGCTTCTTTTCTTCCATATATCGCTGGAGATTTATGTATCTTTGCCCACCATTAGTATTATCTATTTAACCAATCCTATTTATTAATTGCATATATATATAAGTATATGGAGAATAACGCAAACAAATACATTACCGTGTCCTACGAGTTGTATGTGGACAATGACGGTAAAGAAGTCATGATGGAAAAAGCTCCGGTGGAGCATCCTTTCCAATTTCCAATTTATTTCGGGCATGGGCATCACACTGGAGAGTTTTGAAGCCAACATAGCCAAGCTCGCCCAGGGCGATGCATTCGACTTTGTCATCCCCGTGGCTGAAGCTTATGGTGAAATCGACCCCGAACACATCCTCGAACTGCCGAAGGACTTCTTCGTAGTGGACGGCAAATTTGACTCTGAGCGTGTGTTTGCCGGCAACGTCCTTCCGATGCTCAACAGCGACGGCAACCGTCTGAACGGGACTGTCGTGGAGGTGAAGGACAATGTAGTCGTGATGGATTTCAACCATCCGTTTGCCGGCAAGGACCTCCACTTTGTAGGCACTGTGACGGAATCCCGTCCGGCAACAAATGCTGAAATCCAGGAAGTGATCAATATGTTTGCCGGTGAAGGTTGTGGCGGTGGCTGCGACTGCTGCGGCGGAGGCTGTGGCAGCGATGACTGTGGCGACGATTGCGGCTGCGGTGAGCACGGACACCACCATGACGGTTGCGGATGTGGCTGCCACTCCTGATGAAACGAAGACATTTGTCCTGAACAACTGAACAGGAACCATCTATGGAATCTTCGGAAGGTTCTGCCCCATCTTTCGAGGTACAGCCCTTCCGAAGATTCTTTTTTATACCTCGTAACAAAACCAAGCACAATGAAAAAGTTTCCTTTACTCTTATTGCTGAGCATGTTCTTCTTCGTGTCTTGTATCCAAGACGAAGCTCCGAACGCTGAAGCCGACATTGTGAGCTGTGTGCTCGATGGCAATGTGCTGAAACGTCCGCCTCTCATTGAGAATGACAAAGTGACCCTCGTGGTCTCTGTAGGCGTGAATGCCGCCAATCTCGCTCCTCAATTTGAACTGACACCGGGTGCAACCATCGAACCGCCCAGCGGGACGGCACGCAACTTCACCTTTCCCCAGACTTACACGGTGACCTCGGAGGACAAGAAGTGGAAAAAGACTTATACCGTTACCGTACAGCAAGACCGGAGCATCCTGTCCGATTACGACTTTGAAGGGGTAAGCCTTGTCCGGGTAGAGAATCCCGGAAGCTATCCCTATCACTATCATCAGATCGAAGAGGTTGACTCGCAAGGTTCGACGACCCTGGTATGGGCCAGTGGAAACAGCGGCTTTGTCCTGGCTGCCAAGCTGGACGGTCTGCCCGACGACCCGACGGTGTTCCCGACCTGTTCCTGGGACGAGGGACGTACCGGCAAATGTGTCAAGCTGGTCACCTGCAGACCGAAGGCCAGTGCTGCCGTAGCGTTGGCACCGATTGCTGCCGGAAACCTGTTTACCGGAAAGTTCGTACTGGAAAACATCAATGAACCTGCCGTCTGCACTCACTTTGGTGCCGGTGAAGTGTTCCCCTACAGACCCATCAGCCTTGAAGGCTATTTCAAGTACAAGGCAGGGGCAACCATGACCGTGGGTACTCCTGAACAGCATAAGCACGACACCGACATGTGGGATATCTACGCCGTGCTCTACGATGCCACCAAGGCGACCAATTCCTACCTGGATGGCTATAACATCCTGAGTGACCCGAGCATCGTGCTGCTGGCTCACCTTCCGCGTGAAGAACGTCACGAAGCCGACGACTGGACTCACTTCTTCATCGAGTTCCAACCGTTTGAGGGAGGAACGGCATTCGACGAGGCGAAAATGAAGAACGGAGATTATAACCTGGCCATCGTCATGAGTTCGAGCGAGGAAGGAGCCTACTTCAACGGAGCTGAAGGCAGTACGCTCTATGTAGACGATGTCAAACTGCACTATGAAGAAGAGGAGGGTAACCAATGAAAAAGCAATTCATCCTTACAGCCATCGCCTTGTTGCTCTGCCTGGGACAGGCCAAGGCACAACAGTTGTTCCACTACAACCTGAAGGAACATCACATCGACTTTGAAGTCAAGGCCGGATTCAGCATCGGCGGCACTTCACCCCTTCCTCTGCCGGAGGAAATCCGCTCCATAGAGAGTTACAACCCGGGGCTGGCGCTGTCGTTGGGTATCCAGGTGACCAAGTGGTTTGACAACCAATGGGGCTTCAGCAGCGGCATCTCGTTCGACAACAAGAAAATGAGTACCGAGGCACGTGTGAAGAACTACAGCATGGAGCTGATTGACGGAGGCGGACGCATCAAGGGCAACTGGACCGGACTTGTGCAGACCGACGTCACTAATTCCTACCTCACCGTGCCCGTCATGGCAGCCTACAAGCTCAGTTCCGTCTGGGACTTGCGCTTCGGTCCCTATGTGGCATACCTCATGGACGGCAAGTTCTCCGGACACGTCTCTGACGGATACCTGCGCGAGAATGACCCGACCGGACAGAAGGTGCCTTTCACCGGCGATGCCACCGCCACCTATGACTTCTCGGACAACCTGCGCAAGTTCCAGTGGGGACTCCAGGCAGGAGGTTCCTGGAGAGTCAACCGCCACTTCCGGCTCAATGCCGACCTCCAGTGGGGGTTGAACGACATCTTCGAGAAGGACTTCGAGACCATCACGTTCAGCATGTATAACATTTACCTGAACCTGGGCTTCGGATACGTGTTCTGAGACACATGCCCAGGGTCAGCCCGACAGACAAGAGGCACGGAGATGCAGAGTCAGACAAAAAACTCTGCGCCTTCGTGCCTCTTGCTGTTGATACTTCCAACTATTCACGCTATATTTGGCACGCTTATAAATTCAGCACCTGACTCATTCGACTTTCGCAGGCTCGCGTCGGGTTGACAAGAAACCAGCCGGTCCGGTGGAATGCCTGCGAAGCTTACGTAACTAATACAAACGCATTATGTTCAACAGTACATTTGGGAACCTGCTGCGCCTGACCTCCTTCGGAGAATCGCACGGCCCTGCCGTGGGGGGAGTCCTCGACGGATTTCCCGCAGGCATCGAGATTGACACCGACTTTGTACAGGCGGAACTGAACCGACGCCGTCCGGGACAAAGCCGCATCACAACCCCACGAAAGGAGCCCGACGAGGTGGAATTCCTTTCGGGCATCTTCGAAGGACGCTCCACAGGTTGCCCCATCGGATTCATCGTCCGGAATACAAATCAACATTCATCAGACTACGAGAACCTGCGCAACCTCTACCGCCCTTCACACGCCGACTACACCTACAGCTGCAAATACGGCATCCGTGACCATCGCGGAGGCGGACGCTCGTCGGCACGGGAAACCATCTCCCGCTGTGTGGGTGGAGCACTTGCCAAACTTGCCCTGCGACAGCTGGGCGTGCGCATCACCGCATACACCTCGCAGGTGGGCACCATCGCCCTCGAACATCCCTACACACACTACGACTTCAGCCTCATCGAGCAGAACATGGTGCGCTGTCCCGACCCGGAGAAAGCGAAGGAGATGGAAGACCTGATTGCCCGTGTGAAAGGCAAGGGGAACACCGTCGGGGGAGTCATCACCTGTGTGGTGAAGGGCTGTCCCGTCGGACTGGGACAACCGGTCTTCGGCAAACTGCATGCCGCGCTGGGTGCTGCCATGCTCGGCATCAATGCCGTGAAGGGATTTGAGTACGGCGAAGGCTTCGGAGGCATGGACCTCCTCGGCTCCCAGCAGAACGATATCTTCTACAACAACGACGGACGCATCGACACCCGTACCAACCACTCGGGAGGCATCCAGGGAGGCATCAGCAACGGACAGGACATCTACTTCCGTGTTGCCTTCAAACCCGTCGCCACCATCCTCATGGAGCAGGAGACCGTCGACGTCAACGGAAACGATACCCGCGTCACGGCACGCGGACGACACGATGCCTGCGTCCTGCCCCGTGCCGTACCCGTGGTCGAAGCCATGACTGCCCTGACCCTGCTTGACCATTACCTGATGGACAAGGCGACGCGTCTGTAGAACACGGACGACGGGCAGCCAGGTGTGCACTCAACAGATATTTCAAACCTCAGCGGGAGCTTGCGGGGACTGTTGTCCCACATCCGACGGACAGCCCTGCGGCTCTGCCTATAAACATCAAGCTTATGGAAGTTAAAGACTACATCCGGGAAAACGAACCCCGGTTCATGGACGAGTTGTTCAGCCTCATCCGCATCCCCAGCATCAGTGCCCAGCCGGAGCACAAGGACGACATGCTCGCCTGTGCCCAACGCTGGCGGGAACTTCTGCTCGCTGCCGGAGCCGACGAGGCGATGGTGATGCCCTCACAGGGCAACCCCCTGGTCTATGCCGAAAAACGTGTCTCACCCGACGCACCCACCGTGCTCATCTATGCCCACTATGACGTCATGCCGCCCGAACCGCTGGAGCTATGGAAGAGCCAGCCTTTCGAACCGGAAATCCGTGACGGACACCTCTTCGCACGCGGTGCCGACGATGACAAGGGACAGTCGTTCATCCAGGTGAAGGCGTTCGAGTACATGGTGCGCGAGGGAGCGTTGAAACACAACGTGAAGTTCATCTTCGAAGGGGAGGAGGAGATAGGCTCGCCGAGTCTGAATGCCTTCCTGAAGGAGCACAAGGAACTGCTGAAGGCGGACGTCATCCTTGTGTCGGATACCAGCATGCTGGGCGCTGACCTGCCCTCGCTCACCACCGGACTGCGCGGACTTGCCTACTGGGAAATCGAGGTCACCGGACCCAACCGAGACCTTCACTCGGGACACTTCGGTGGAGCCGTTGCCAATCCCATCAACGTGCTCTGTTCCATGCTCTCTCAGGTAGTCGATGCCGACGGACGCATCACCGTCCCCCACTTCTATGACCGAGTGGAGGAGGTGCCCGACGCCGAACGTCGCATGATCGCCCAGATACCTTTTGACGAGGAACGTTACAAGGCCGCCATCGGCGTCGACGAGTTGCAGGGCGAAAAAGGCTACTCCACCTTGGAACGCAACAGCTGCCGTCCGTCGTTCGACATCTGCGGCATCTGGGGCGGCTACACAGGCGAAGGGTCGAAGACCGTCCTTCCCTCGAAAGCCTATGCCAAGGTGTCCTGCCGGCTCGTTCCGCATCAGCAGCACGAAGAAATCTCCCGGTTGTTTGCAGACTACATCCAGTCCATCGCCCCACGTTCCGTCAAGGTGAAAGTGACCCCGATGCATGGCGGCGAGGGATACGTCTGCCCCATCGACCTCCCTGCCTACAAGGCAGCCGAGAAAGGGTTTGCCAAGGCTTTCGGCAAGCAACCGCTGGCAGTGCGTCGGGGTGGAAGCATCCCCATCATTTCGGATTTCGAGCAGATTCTCGGTGTCAAGACCGTCCTGATGGGCTTCGGCTTGGAGAGCAACGCCATCCATTCGCCGAATGAAAACATCCCCTTGGACATCATCCGCAAGGGCATCGAAGCCGTCGTGGAATTCCACCGTCAAGGTTTCTGATGCTCTTCCATTTTCCCACCCGTCAAACGGAGGCACAAGGACACGGAGCCGGCAGGGGAGAGGTCTTTCCTTTCCCTGCGTTCCGCCCCCTCGTGCTTCCGTTTTTTTGCTCCGTAATCCGAGTTTTAGGGCTATTGATTGAGGCAAAAGAGCTTCAAAAAGCTCCGTTATTGGAAATATACTACCAAAGGGAGTAAGCTTTTCTGATTTTATTTGTACTTTCGCTACGCTTGTCAGGAATTGTTTGATTTTTATTATGCAACACTAAGTTGAGTGATTCCACAGACAAGGCAAAACTGTGGGTGCTCCTTTTGTTGCCCATGGTTCTATGAAAGTAAGGAGTAACAGTGTTGCGGATTCAAGGGTCTTTATCCTTTTCAATCAAATGGATCACAGCCAATATGATGCACAGACATTCGAAGAACTTTTCCGGGAGTATTACTCCCGTCTCTATTACTATGCTCTTGACTGGGTGGAGAATGAAGAGGCTGCCAAGGACATTGTCAGTGGACTGTTCGGTGACTTGTGGAATAGCTTTTCTAGTTGGAATCCCGACAATAGAGAGGCTTATCTTGCACGAGCAGTGCGAAACCGTTGCCTGAACTATTTGAAGCATCGGGCTGTGGAACGTGATACGTTGGGCAAGTACCTGACTGAAAAACAAAGACTCATCGACACAGACTTGCAGGAGCATGAAGAGTTGATGAAGCGAGTCAAAGGCGTTATGGATGGACTTCCGGAGCGGACTAGGTTCGTGGTGGAGCAGTGTTACATTGAGGGTAAGAAGTATAGTGAACTAGCTGACTTGATGGAGACCACGCCGGGCATGATACACAAACACATCAGCAAGGCTTTAGCAATTTTTAGAAAAGCTTTAGAAGTAAAAAGGGGACGAAAGGGTACCGATACAGTTGTCGGTGAGTCTTAATATAATAAAAGCCTATGGAACACATGAAAGACATAGATGAACTCAGTGAAGAAGAAAAACAGCTGCGTGCATTGGTGCAGATGAACCATCGGCGCGAACATGCATCCCGACCGGATGTGGACGAGGCATGGAGCGAGTTCCAGCGGAATCATGCAGGGCGTCAGAAGCCACGCCGGCGATTCTCCTTGTGGCACATGTCGGCAGCCGCTCTGATTGGTGCGGCAGCCATGTTGGCCGTCGTATTTCTATTCCCTTCTTTATTCTATAAAGCTGACCGGCAGGCAGCTTCAAGCTTTGTCGCCTTGCAATACGACCAGACTCCGCAACACGTCAAGTGGGAACAAGACGATGAAACCATGAACCTGGGCGCGGGTGATTCTCTCTCATTCCTTGCGGTGAAGCCATCTCCGGCGATAGCTGCCGATACTCATGTTTCGGAGGTCAAGACACAGCGCCTTTCCACACCGCGTGGCATGGACTTCAAAGTCACGTTGCCCGACGGTTCGGAGGTATGGCTCAACGCCGAGAGTACCATCGAGTTTCCTGCTGCGTTCCGTGACGGTTTGCGCCAAGTGTATTTGCAAGGTGAAGCTTACTTCAAGGTGGCACACTGTGAAGATGCCCCCTTCATTGTCATGTCCGACCGCATGAATGTGCGCGTATTGGGCACTTCGTTCAATTTCCGTAGCTATGATGCCGAAGCCCCCCATGTGGCGTTGGTAGAAGGTAAGGTCGAGGTGATGCGTCCTGGAGACACACAGCCCGACGCAACTTTGCAACCAGGAGAGGAAGCATGGTTGGGAGATGACGGTGCACTTCATGTGCAAGAGGTCGATACGTATGCCATTACGCAGTGGGTTAATGGTTTCTTTTATTTCCACAATGAACCGCTGGTGGAAGTGCTCCGCGCCTTGGGTCGGTGGTACAACTATGGTGTCATCTTCCACAATACTGATGCCATGCACCAAAAGATACATTTTTCCGCTTTGCGAAATGACCATATAGGCGTAGCTATCGAGAGTCTGAACCGTCTGCGCCATGTCTACGTACAGATAGAGGGAGACAATCTGGTGGTTTACTGATTCGTATTGGAGAAAGAATGTATTCATGCCCACACTTGTGAGTCGTTCACGGGTGTGGGCATGATGTCTTTATGCCTGGACTCCTAGGGAGCAAACAGAAGCCGCCGTATTGGGATAATGCGATAAAATATGAACTTTTTAGCAGGAAAGTGGTACCGATTATGAGCTTGCATTGTCTTACAAATGATGATTGATATTATCTAACTAAAAACAATTAAATCTATGTTAAACTTAAAGAGAAGAGAAATGAACAGGCAAATAGGAAGTTTTCTCCTTCTGTTTGTAACGATTTTTCTGTGGGGGGGGGGTAGGTTATGCCCAACCGAACCCTCGGGAGAGTAGGGAAATCACCTACCAGTGTACAAACCAGCCACTTCACAAAGCGTTGTCCGAAGTGGAACGTCTCTCAGGTTATTACCGCATCCAGTACGTCATGGCCGATGTAGAGCCTTACACTGTGACAGTGAACATGAAAAACCAGACTATCAGTCAAGCGGTGGCTCAACTGCTGAAATCCACTCCTTTGAAGTATGAAGTCAGCGAGCGTTTCGTGCAGGTCTACAATCCCGAGGCACGTCCCAAACAGGACAGTGGGCGTGGCATGGTAACCGGACAGGTACTCGATGAGCTGGGTGAACCGCTCATTGGTGTGACCGTGCGTGAGCCGGATGGCAAGAACGGTACGGTGACTGATATGGACGGACGTTTTTCGCTTCGTATGACAAGCGGTTCCGGTCAGTTGCTCTTTTCATATATAGGTAAGAAAGAAGTGGCGATGCACGCTTCATCCCGTCGCCCGCTGACGGTGACAATGGAAGATGACACTCGCCTGCTCGACGACGTGGTGGTGACCGGTTACCAAGAAATAGATCGGCGTAAACTGGCAAGCTCCATCCTTTCCATAAAAGGTTCCGATCTTATAGGCGGCGAATATATGTCTGTCGACAAAATGCTACAAGGACGCCTTCCTGGTGTTGCGGTTATGAATATGTCATCTACACCAGGTGCAGCCCCTAAGATACGAATTCGTGGCTCTTCATCCATAACCGGCAACAGAGAGCCTGTATGGGTTGTAGATGGTATCATTCTAGAAGAACCTGTCAATATCTCAACTGAAGAATTGAACAGTCCCGACAAAATCAACCTGATAGGTAATGCCATAGGTGCATTAAATCCGGAAGACATTGAACGGGTAGATATCTTGAAAGATGCAAGTGCTACAGCAATTTATGGAGTAAAAGCAGCTAATGGAGTTATCGTAGTGACTACCAAGCGAGGTAAAAAACAGAAACCTTCAATTTCATATACGGCAACATTAGGCATTACAGCTCCTCCCACATACGACAAAATGTTTAGAATGAACTCAGCTGACAGAATCGATATGTCTGTCGAGATGCAAGAGCGAGGTCTCTCGTTCGGAAGCTACAAACCGTCGGACATAGGATATGAGGGTGCTTTACAACATCTATGGAATAAAGATATCAGCTATAAGGAATTTTTAGATCAAGTAAAAGCTTTGAAACAGCTTAATACCAATTGGTATGATTTATTGTTTCGCACCGCATTTACTCACCAACATTCGGTTTCAATCACTGGAGGTAATGACCGTAGCGACTATTATATGTCTATAGGATATTCCAACAATCAAAGTGTTACCATTAATGAAGGGTTAGAACGTTATAATGTATTGGCAAAAATAAACACGAAAATTAGCAGCAATCTTTCATTGGGATTGAAAGTAAGTGGTACGCTCTCTAAAGCCAAACATCCGCATACTACTATCGATTTGTACGAGTATGCTTATAACACTTCACGGGCTATTCCAATGCGAACTTCTTCGGGCGATCTTCACTTCTATGCACACGAATCCGGCTATAATGGGATATTGATGTATAATATTCAAAACGAGCTGATTCACAGTGGAAACAATATCGACAAATCATCAATAGACATCACGATGAATCTTGATTGGAAAGTAGCTTCATGGATGAAGTTTTCTTCCGTATTGGGATTAAGTAGAAGCAATGTCGCACAAGAAACATGGGCTGATGAACAATCTTACTATATATCCTCTATGAGGCAATCGCCTTACGGTGCTACACTACCAAATCCTACTGAGAACAGTGCCTTCGCAAACCGTTACTGCCTACTCCCGTATGGCGGGGAACTTATAACGACCAATACTCGACACACCTCATATACTTGGAGAAATAACCTATCGTTAATCCACGGTTTCGGGAAGCATGAAGTATCAGGAAGTATTGGACAAGAAGTCCACTCTTCCAAGTACGATGGCCTGCAATCCACCCAATACGGATATTTACCTGAAAGAGGAAAGCGATTTGTTGACATTGATCCCACTCTGTGGAAAAGATACGGCATGCTGTTAAAGAACCATCCAGATGTGGTGACAGATACTAAAAACAATGTTATTTCCTTCTATGCAACAGCAGCCTACGTATATGACAGTCGTTACATCTTCAACTTCAATATACGTACAGACGGCTCAAACAGATTCGGACAGGACAAAAGTGTACGTTTTCTGCCTATATGGTCTGTATCAGGACGATGGAACGTCATTAATGAAGAGTTTATGAGAAATGTCAATTTCCTGAATGACTTGGCTGTACGTGCATCTTATGGTATACAAGGTAATGTGCATCCCGACCAAACCCCAAATCTGATAGCTAGCCTAGGAACTTTGGAAACAATGCCACAGGAATATGTGTCGACACTATATAAATTACCCAATAACAAATTAACATGGGAAAAGACTCGTTCCTATAACATAGCACTTGACTGGGCATTTTGGAACAATCGGATTTACGGTTCACTGGATTTGTACTATAAGAAAGGAATTGATCAAGTAGTTACTAAAAACGTAGCTCCATCGACAGGCGCAACCAACGTTTCCATAAATGATGGAGATGTGGAGAACAAGGGTTGGGACTTGGCAGTATCTATAGTTCCTGTTCAGACCAAAAACTGGATATGGAGTTTGTCATTTAACACCGGAAAGAACTATAATAAAGTGCTGAACGCCGGAAATTCGGCTGCGACATGGGAAGATTACGTTGCCGGGACACTTGTCAGCAACGGACAAGCAATAAACAGCTTCTATTCTTACAAGTTCGATAAGCTCGATAGCAATGGTTATCCCACGTTTAAAGATACAAATGAGAAAGATGAAGACGGCAATTCCATTGTTCATTCACAACAGGAGATGTACGATCGGGCATTCATACTTTCGGGTAAGCGCGAACCCGACTTAAATGGAGGATTCTCTACCTATCTGAAATATAAGAATATAACATTCAATTCCTTGTTCTCTTTCAGTTTTGGTAGCAACATCCGTTTGAATGATCTCTATTCATCTTCAGGACAGAATCTGCCTTATCCGGATCAGAACATGTCCAGCGAATTTGTAAACCGTTGGAGAAATCCGGGAGATGAGGATTTCACTAACATCCCAGTCTTGTCTGACAAGAGTTTGATTATAAGAGATAAAGATATCACTTATCGCATTGCAGACAACGGTTGGGACATGTACAATAAGAGTGATCTGAGAGTCGTGTCCGGTAACTTCCTGAGATGTCGTTCGATGTCTATACGTTATGATCTTAAGTCTGAATGGTTGAAACCAATCTTTCTGAAAGGGGCAAGCATCAGTTTTGATGCAGGCAATGTATTTGTATTGAAAGACAAAGCATTGAAAGGGCGCGATCCGGAACAGATTGGATTAGGTTCACGCAGCATTCCTCCACAGCGTTCTTATTCTTTTCGGTTTAATATAGTTCTCTAAATAAAGCGATAAAATGAAAAAGATAATATACATGTCATTTCTTCTTATGTTTGCAGCCTTGTCTGCATGCAGCAATCTCCTTGAAGAAAGCTCACAAGACTTGCTGATCCCCAAATCCGTAAAGGACTATAAAGAGTTGTTCTTTGGAGAAGTCATGAAAAACGGTGAAGTACTTCATCCCTATTTGGAATATATGACAGATGATGTAGCAGATCAATGTTACTATGGTAGTTTTCCCATACTGATATCCAATGATTGGCGGGAAGCAGTATGGTCCTACTATACTTGGCAGCAAAGTCCTGAGATTGGTAAATCCAATGAATTTACCGCAGACGTCGCTTGGAGTTCTTATTTTCATAAAATATTGATGACTAATATCATTCTAGACGAAATTCACAATATGAATGGAACAGAAGAGGAACGTATTGATTTGGCCGGAGAAGCTTACTTCATGCGTGCATTCTCTTATTTTATGCTAGCTAATCTCTATGGGTGTCCTTACGATCCAGCTACTGCTGACAAGGACTTATGCGTACCCATCAACGATGAAATCAGCCTGTCTGATAAGATGATGCAACGTGCTACCAATGCTGTAGTATATGCAAGAATGGAAAGTGATGTACTCCATGCCATTCAATGTTTTAAGAAATCCGGAAACAAGAAAAGTATTTTCCGTCCTAACTTGGTAGGTGCCTATCTGTTGGCTTCCCGCATATTTCTGTTCCAGAAGAATTATCCACAGACCATATTATATAGCGACTCCGTAATTAGAAATGTTCCCCAAGGACTCAATAGGCTGACGGAAGAAGAGAATAACAACATTTTCTTGTCATATTCCAATAAAGAAATAATATTCTCTTACGGTACTACGACTCTAGAATCATATATGCAGACTGATTTTACTTATAAAGGCAATCTTACGGCAAGCTCTGACTTGATAGCACTATATGACGAGGCGGATTTACGCCTTTCACATTATTTCCATCACACCAAGGGAAATCAAAGGAAACCAGTTAAAAAAGAGATCGAATTCTATACTCCAGCCAAATGGAGCAGAACATCTCCTACTGTTTATTCAAATGCCTTTCGTTTATCAGAAGCTTATCTGAATCGCGCAGAAGCCTATGCCGAACTTGGCAATATGGAAGCAGCCTTAGCGGATATCAATACCCTTCGTGATCATCGGATGAAAGCAGGAACTTCTCAATTGACAGTCGACAATGATGGAATCGTTGCCACAGTCCGTAAGGAACGGCGGCGAGAATTGGCCTTCGAAGGATTCCGTTGGTTTGATCTACGCAGATACGGATGTCCATCTTTGGAGCATACATATTCATCCTCAGAAACTGAGGGAGCAGGTGATAAGTTTAAATTGGACGACAAAGAACTGTATACATTGCCTATTCCTAAAAGCGAAAGAGATAGAAATACAATGATAGAAACTTTCAACCGTCCAGTCAATGATCCTATCAAATAGAATTGTTATGAAAAAGATAGTATTACTAATGTGCCTGGTAGCAGGAATTAGTTCCTGCGAGCACGAAGATGCATTAAACATCTCCGATCAAACCGATAAATATGGAGTGTTGCAAGATACTCCTACAGACCCTACCCGCCACTTCATCTACCAATTTTATCAGCAATATGGGACTGTCATCATAACCAATCCGACAGAAGCTGATTACAAATTCAACTTCACTTCGGATAATGGTATAAAGATTACCTCACCCGAACAAAGAGAGGATGTCATAAATGCCGGTATCGATTTCTTAAGAAAATCATTATTGGATCTGTATCCGGATGATTTCTTGAAGAAGAATCTGCCTTTCTCAATTATATTGGCTGAACAGATTCGAATGGATGCGTGGGGAGAAACTACTACTTTAAACAGCTATGCGAGTGGTAGTTTTATTGCTATAAGTAATATAACCTCTGCTTTAAAAAATATGTCGCAAGAAGACTTTGTCAAACTGAGGGGAGATATCAATGCTTACTTTTGGGCTAAATATATGTTGGAAGTAAGAGAGGTGTTTATTGTCCCAGAGGAATTTTATAAAGCGAGCGAGGCTGTTGTCTCTGACATTTATAGTGGTTACTATTATTTAGGATATGAGTCTCCTGCTGATACAGACTTTTATCATTATGGATTGATTAGCTATAATACAGATTCTTCCTATATTGACGAAGAAGATCCCGATTCCCCTTACTATTCACTATATGCACCTACTAAAGAAATGGACCTGTTGCAGTGGATAAACTTTGTGTTTGAGAAGCCTCAAGACGAGCTTCAGGGTATATTTGATAAGTATCCTATAATGAAGAAAAAATATGACATAATAAGAGAGGCTATGCTGGCAAGTGGATTTGATTTATTGCAATTAGAACTATAAAATAAAACGATATATTATGAATAAAATTTTCAATGTATTATTCTCCGGAATGTTAATTTTAGGTGTAATGACTGCTAACGCTGAGCCTCAAATCTTTAAAAAGAAGAAAAAGAAAAGAGCCGAGACAGAACAAGCAGATTCTATCAAGAAAGACAACGTGTCTGACTACAAAAAACTATTGAAGGGGGCTAAGACCATAGAAGGAATGTTCAAAATACATCAGGTCAAAGATAAATACTATTTTGAAATTCCTAAAAAGCTGATGGCACGGGATTTTATGATTTCATCTAGGGCGTCAAGAACGAGTAATAATAAGGATGTAGCTGCCGGACAAATGCCTCGCAATCCGGTCGTGGTAACATTCTCTGCTGATGATAAGAAAGTGTACATGCATAAAAAGATGTTACGTAATCTATGTGATACGACATCCAATATGTATGCAGCCTTTCAGCGTAACTTCTCTGATCCGATATGGGAAGCCTACAAAATAGAGAGCTTTTCACCTGACTCGTCAGCTTATGTTATTGATATGATGTCTCTATTCATTACCGACGTTCCTGAGTTCAGTCCGTTCCGTAACGGGAGCATCATGGATGTGCTGGCGAAGAAAAAACCTTTGTCAGGCAGCTTATCTCCTTCCAAATCCAATATTTTAAGAGTAAAATGCTTCCCTCAGAATATTAATATCAAATCATTGATGAGCTATAACGTCAATGATAATCCATTCACAGTGACAATGACGCGCAATATCATTCTTTTGCCGGAAAAAATGATGCGCCCAAGGTATGGCGACTCACGCATTGGATATTTTGACGAGAATAAATATCTGTTTACTGAGAAGGAAGATGGCATGCAAGAGTTGTCATACATTAATCGTTGGAATCTACAGCCGAAGCCGGAAGATATAGAAAGGCATAAGCAGGGAGAATTGGTTGAACCGCAAAAGCCAATCATTTATTATGTAGATACGGCTATCCCTGATAAATGGAGAGAATATATTAAAAAAGGTATTGAAGATTGGCAGGTAGCTTTTGAAGAAATAGGATTCAAAAATGCGATTATTGCCAAAGATTATCCTAAAGATGATCCCAACTTTGATCCGGACGATATTCGTTACAGTTGTTATCGCATGATTACCACGCCTGAACAAAACTCAATGGGACCTTCTTGTGTAGATCCTCGTTCCGGAGAAATCATTCAAGGAGACGTTCTCTTCTATTCGAATGTAGTGAAATTGCTGCACAACTGGCGTTTTGTACAAACAGCAGCAGTAGATCCTAAGGTACGACAAGCTGTATTTGATGAAGAAACCATGGGAAGTTCCCTGCGTTATGTGGCGGCACACGAAATTGGACACACCTTGGGATTGATGCATAACTTTGGGGCCTCGTATTCGTATCCTGTAGATTCGTTGCGTTCTGTAACTTTCACTCAGAAATATGGTACCACTCCTTCCATTATGGATTATACCCGTTTTAATTATGTAGCTCAGCCCGAAGATAAAGGCGTTTCTTTAATGCCTCCTCACTTGGGGGTATATGACAAATATGCGATAAAATGGGGCTACAAACCGATATACGAGGCTGCTACTCCAGAAGATGAAAGAAAAGTCCTGCATGCGTGGATCAAAGAGAAAGAGAACGATCCGATGTATAAATATGGACCACAACCTTTCATTAATGAATTAGATCCTTCATGTAAGGCGGAGGATCTTGGTGATGATGCGGTTAAGGCTGGTAGATACGGCATTAAGAATCTGAAAGTAATTATGAAGCATCTACCAGAGTGGACAAAAGAGGATGACTTCCAATACACTCGGATGGCGGAAGCCTATCAAGAGATAGTTATGCAAATGCAACGTTACTTATTACATGCTATGGTATCAATTGGCGGTATTTATCTAGATGAGCCCAGACGTGACAACATGAAAGCAATAATAAGATTTGTTCCGAAGGAAGAACAAAAAGAAGCTCTCAATTTTGTCTTAGAAACAATGATGGAACTACCGGAATGGATATATGATAAGAAAATCATTGACTGTATTGGTCCGGTTTATTCACCTAGCACACTTCAGTCTATTATTGTTAGTCGCTTATTTTTCGATTCAATCTCTTCCAGTCTTGCATTATTCGAAGAACTGTATCCACAACAGGCCTACCGCTACAGTGATTTTATGGATGACTTCTATAACTTCGTATGGACAAAGACCAAGCATGGAGCTAAATTAAATATGTATGATTGTAACCTGCAAGTGGCTTATGTAGAAAAGTTGTTAGATGCCGGAGGATTATCTAAGCAAAAATCCTCTCTTTTGCCATTTAAGAAATTAAATGCGGTTGAGAAACAATTACTGACAGATAATATAGATTGGCAGAAAGCTGGTTTTGAATTGGATACGATGGGGACAATTGAAATGTTGAAGAATCCAGTAGTCTATCAGAAGCTTATAGACAGCTATAACTTGATAAAGAGTAGGATTGGAGTTGGAGATGCATTTACCCGAGCCCATTACCGTAGTCTGGAATTCAAGATAAGGCAAGCTTTAGAAAAATAAGCCCCATCCGTCATTTGCAGTGATACTTTTATGAGTCAAGATATTCTATTCCCCCTGTTTTCTAACGATATGTCTTTATTCTTTAGGATATGACGCAGGAGTGATTATCAGTGTATGAATAACTATGGAATGATGCAATGTTTTTTTGATTTATAGCATTATATCACTAGTGTCTCATTCAAATTGGGACACTAGTGATTTGCTATAATCTCCTCATACTTTCTCGACGACAGTCACCTCGTGTACTCTTATGGGTAATTCCCTCAACCGCCTCTTCTTCCTTTCATCTTAAGCCAAACATTCTGTCAAAAAGAAACCGATTCCTCTCATCCGCTTGACGAATTTATCCAAAAACACCTTTTGTGCTAACTCGCACTTTTCGGAAATCCGATAATCTGGAGACGAAATGTGAATGATTGCAAACGAAATGTCTGAAAGAAACCTTTGATTTTAGAAAACTATACATTTCATTTTCGGAATATAGACAAAACGTGCCCGGAACAATATTGTTTCGCGAGCCAAACAATATTGTTTGCCGCGTCAAACAATATAGTTTCACCTGCCAAACACTATTGTTTCGTGCCCGGAAGTCAAATCTTTGGAAAATGAAACGCAAAAACACCGGGTTTCACTCTCCAGAAGATGTGCCGTGTCAACAAATCAGAAGGTAATAAAAAGCATTGGTCAAGAGGGCTGGCGTATCCGGATGCAAACCTATCCAATTCCAATGTGTGATATGGATACCCTTTTCGTTGAATCCGTAGCAAAGTGTATTTTGCGAATCGCCTGAGAAGGGCCTTCGAATCCACCAAACTGTATTTTGGTGCGAGGAAGGGCACTGTGGAGGGCTTCGTTTGACATTTTGTCAGAAGGGTAATTCGGGGTTGTACCTCTTTAAAGTTGGCTCAATCCCGACATTGTGAACGAATGTTCGTCGTGATTGACTATCTCAATAAAGCCTTTGAATGTGCATTTACTCGTATTTGGAGACGTGCAAATACTCGTATTTAGAGCGAATATTTCGAAATGTGTTTGTTTAATTGGCTGTAGATGAGTGCTTTATGCTTATTTTTAAGGAGGAGTCTGTTATTGATAAAATCAACTCCTACATTATACCTCCTCTTCGAAGCTCATTTCACCTGTAATGAAATATATGAGGATATCTTTGCTCGTTTGTTGCAAAGTCTTTCCGATGGAAAGCTTTTGCAATGGAATGAATTGTAGCTGGACAAGACGATGGATTCCGTCAGTATCCATTCTTTGGCTGTCAAAAAGATTCAAACGTTCGGCTTTGGACTATTTGTGAGACAATCCCCGGATTTCATACACGAACTGATAATCAATTGCTTCAAGAATGCAATGAAATGATAGCCGGAACTTAAAAAAACTGCATAAAATGTTTGTGCGTAATAAAACTATCTCTATATTTGCACCAAAGACAAAGGGGATTGTGAAATTCCCGAGAATAGAATAGTTTAGTTAAGTCTAGTTTAGTTTTTGTGTTGGAAAAGCATCGTAAACATCCGTTTTCGATGCTTTTTTTGTTCGCTTATGCCAAATAAATTCGTATTTTTGCCCCAAACAGCTATTAATTCAGCTTTCGCAAACCCAAGCTGCAGCGGACAGGCAGTCGGCAGACCGCCCTCGTCGGTGGGCTGGATGGGGGTAAGCGAAACTTAAATCATTGACAGACAAGAAAGATGAATATTTTAGAACTAAGCGAACAAGAGATTAACAGACGCAACAGTCTGAATGAGCTGAGAGCCATGGGCATCGAGCCTTATCCCGCCGCAGAATATGTGGTCAATGCCTACTCGACGGAAATCAAAGAGAACTTTGACGACAACGCCGAGCCGCGCAAGGTGTCCATCGCCGGACGTATGATGACCCGCCGCGTCATGGGAAAAGTTTCGTTCATCGAGTTGCAGGATTCCAAGGGCCGTATTCAAGTATACATCACCCGCGATGACATCTGTCCGGGTGAGAACAAGGATTTATATACTACTGTCTTCAAACGTCTGCTCGACCTGGGCGACTTCATCGGTATCGAGGGCTTCGTGTTCCGTACCCAGATGGGCGAAATCAGCGTGCATGCACAGAAGCTGACCGTCCTGTCGAAGAGCATCAAGCCTCTTCCCATCGTGAAGTACAAGGACGGGGTGGCTTATGACAAATTCGAAGACCCCGAGCTCCGTTACCGTCAGCGCTATGTGGACCTGGTGGTGAATGACGGAGTGAAGGACATCTTCCTGAAACGTAGCAAGGTGTTCAACTCCATGCGCGAATATTTCAACTCCAAGGGATATGTGGAGGTGGAGACACCCATCCTGCAATCCATCCCCGGTGGTGCGGCTGCCCGTCCATTCATCACCCACCACAATGCACTCGACATACCTTTATATATGCGTATCGCCAGCGAGCTGTACCTGAAACGCCTCATCGTCGGTGGATTCGAAGGTGTGTATGAAATCGGCAAAAACTTCCGCAACGAAGGTATGGACCGTACACACAACCCCGAGTTCACCTGCATGGAGATTTATGTGGCATACAAGGACTACAACTGGATGATGGAGTTCACCGAGAAGATGATTGAGAAAATTTGTCTGGATGTCAACGGAACGACCGACGTGCAGGTGGGCGAAAACACCATCAGCTTCAAGGCTCCGTTCAAACGTGTCACCATGCTCGACTCCATCAAGGAGTTCACCGGCTATGACCTGACGGGCAAGACGGAGGATGAAATCCGCGAAATCTGCCTGAAGCTGAATATGGAAATCGACGACACCATGGGCAAGGGCAAGCTCATCGATGAAATCTTCGGTGAGTTCTGCGAGGGAAACTACATCCAGCCGACGTTCATCACCGACTATCCCATCGAGATGTCTCCGCTCACCAAGCGTCACCGGAACAACCCCGAGCTGACCGAGCGGTTCGAGCTGATGGTCAACGGAAAGGAACTCTGCAATGCCTATTCCGAGCTGAACGATCCCATCGACCAGCTGGAGCGCTTCGAGGAACAGATGCGTCTGAGCGAGAAGGGCGATGACGAGGCGATGATCATCGACCAGGATTTCGTACGTGCCCTGGAGTACGGCATGCCTCCGACTTCGGGCATGGGCATCGGTATGGACCGCCTCGTGATGCTGATGACCGGACAGAGCACCATCCAGGAAGTCCTCTTCTTCCCGCAGATGCGTCCGGAAAAGAAAGCCCCCAAAGACCCGGCTGCCAAGTACGTGGCACTCGGTGTGCCTGAAGAGTGGGTACCGTTGATCCAGAAGGCCGGCTACAACCTCGTTGCCGACATGAAGGATGTCAATCCGCAGAAGCTCCACCAGGACATTTGCGGCATCAACAAGAAATTCAAACTCAATCTCACCAACCCGTCCGTCGACAACGTGGCAGAGTGGATTGGCAAGATTGAATAACGATAGAGAAATGTCAGAACTTCCAACCGGTAAAATAGCAATCATTGGCGGGGGCAGCTGGGCTACGGCGCTCGCCAAGATTGTGCTCACCCATGAAGACTCCATCAACTGGTACATCCGACGTACCGACCAGATAGAGGACTTCAAGCGGCTGGGACACAATCCTTCGTACCTCACGGGGGTGCATTTTGACGTGAGTCACATCCAGTTTTCATCGGACATCAACAAGGTCACGCGCGAGTCGGACATCCTCATCTTCGTCACGCCGTCACCCTACCTGAAGGCTCAGCTGAAGAAACTGAAGACCAAGCTCGCCAACAAGTTCGTGGTCATTGCCATCAAAGGCATCGTGCCCGACGAGAACATGATCATCTCCACCTATTTCAACCGGGTGCTCGACGTACCGATGGAAAACATCGCCGTCGTGTCCGGTCCGTGTCATGCCGAGGAGGTGGCACTCGAACGTCTGTCTTATCTCACCATCGGCTGTCGGGACGAAGAGAAAGCGGAGCTGTTTGCCAAGAAGTTGAACACATTCTACATCAAGACTTCCGTCAGCAACGACGTCGACGGCATCGAGTATGCGTCCGTCCTGAAGAATGTCTATGCCATTGCTGCCGGCATCTGCACGGGGCTGAAATACGGAGACAACTTCCAGGCGGTCCTGCTGTCGAATGCCATTCAGGAGATGGAACGTTTCCTGTCGGTCATCCACCCCATCCCGCGTGACATTGACAAGTCGGTCTATCTGGGCGACCTGCTCGTCACCGGCTATTCCAACTTCAGCCGGAACCGGGTCTTCGGTACGATGATCGGACGGGGATACTCCGTCAAGACCGCCCAGATTGAAATGGCAATGGTGGCTGAAGGATACTACGGGACAAAGTGCATGAAGGAAATCAACGAACACTTCCATGTCAATACGCCCATCTTGGACGCGGTCTACAACATTCTCTACAAGCGCGTCCCCCCGATGACGGAAATCAAACTCTTAACCGATTCGTTTAGATAAAAACATTTATAGTATGAAGAACATCTGCTTAAACATCGACAAAGTGGCGAAGTTCGTCTCCAAGGAGGGAATTGCCGCTTACGAGCCTCAGGTGAAAGCCGCCATGAAGACGCTCGAAGAAGGAACAGGACTGGGTAACGATTTCTTGGGATGGCTCCACCTTCCGTCGACCATCAGCAAAGAGCACCTTGACGACCTGAAAGCTACGGCACAAGTGCTTCGCGAGAACTGCGAAGTGGTGATTGTGGCAGGCATCGGCGGCAGCTACTTGGGAGCCCGCGCTGTCAATGAAGCTCTCTCCAACAGCTTCCAGTGGTTGCAGACCAACCACAACGGTCCGGTGATGATTCATGCCGGGCACAACATCAGCGAAGACTATTTGTACGAACTGACCGAATACTTGAAGGACAAGAAGTTCGGTATCATCAATATCTCCAAGTCGGGAACGACCACCGAGACGGCTCTGGCATTCCGTCTGCTGAAAGAGCAATGCGAACGCCAACGCGGCAAGGAGATGGCACGCAAGGTCATTGTTGCCATCACGGATGCCAAGAAGGGCGCCGCCCGCGTGACAGCCGACAAGGAAGGCTACAAGTCATTCATCATCCCCGACAACGTAGGCGGACGCTTCTCCGTACTGACTCCGGTGGGTCTGCTTCCCATCGCCACTGCCGGTTATGACATCGAAAAACTGGTGGAGGGAGCTGCCTCGATGGAGAAGCTGACTGCCTCTGACGTGCCCTTCATGGAGAACCCGTCGGCTGTGTATGCAGCAGTGCGCAATGCCCTGTATGCACAGAATGGCAAGAAGATTGAAATCCTCGTCAACTACCATCCGAAGTTGCACTATGTCAGCGAATGGTGGAAGCAGCTTTACGGCGAGTCGGAAGGCAAGGACCACAAAGGAATCTTCCCCGCAGCCGTGGACTTCTCGACCGACCTTCACTCCATGGGCCAATGGATTCAGGAAGGTGAGCGCATCATCTTCGAAACGGTCATCTCCGTCGAGCAACCGGCATGCCATCTCGAAATCCCGAGCGACGCCGAGAACCTGGACGGCCTGAACTTCCTCGCCGGCAAACGGGTCGATGAAGTGAACAAGATGGCTGAGCTGGGTACACAGCTTGCACACGTGGATGGTGGAGTGCCCAACATGCGCGTTGCCGTTCCCGAACTGAACGAGTTCTACCTGGGACAACTCATCTACTTCTTCGAGAAGGCTTGCGGTATCAGTGGCTACATCCTGGGTGTCAATCCGTTCAACCAGCCGGGTGTGGAAGCCTACAAGAAGAACATGTTCGCCCTGCTCAATAAGCCGGGTTACGAAGAAGAGTCAAAGGCCATCCGTGCCCGTCTCTGATGCTTTCGGCTACCTCACTGGCGGTCTGTAATAGCTAAAGAATATTCCATAAGTCGTTAATTCGTGTATTTGTTATGCCGGATTAACGACTTATTTTGTAACTTCGGGCTCAAATCAAACGAGTGCAGATTCATGAAAAAGCTATGTTACTTGCTCCTGCTGTTGCTGGCAGGCATCCTCACCACACAGGCAGCCCAGCCGCCCCGCAAGAAGGTGGCAGTTGTCCTGAGCGGAGGAGGAGCCAAGGGAGTGGCACATATCGGCGCGCTGAAGGTCATCGAGGAGGCAGGAATCCCCATCGACTATGTGGTCGGCACCAGCATGGGGTCCATCATCGGCGGACTGTATGCCATCGGCTATACACCGGCACAGATGGACAGCCTCGTGCGGATGCAGGACTGGAGCTTTATCCTCTCCGACGCCGTGAACCGCAATGAAGAACTGCTCATCAAGAAACAACGCTCTGAACAGTATACACTCACCGTTCCCTTCAAGAACAAGCCCAAGGACGCGCTCAAGGGAGGCATCATCTCCGGGCGCAACATTGCCCGTCTCTTCTCCGAACTGACGGTGGGCTATCACGACTCCATCGACTTCAACAAGCTTCCTGTCCCGTTTGCCTGCGTAGCCGAAGACCTTGTCGACGGCAAGGAGTATGTGTTCCACAGCGGCAAGCTTGCCCTTGCCATGCGCTCCAGCATGTCCATCCCCGGCGTGTTCGAGCCGGTGAAATGGAAAGGGATGGTGCTGGTCGACGGCGGCATGATCAACAACTATCCGGTGGACGTTGCCAGGCAGATGGGTGCCGACATCATCATCGGTGTCGATGTGCAGGAAGGGCTGGTCGGTGCCGACAAGCTCAACACGTTGGCCGACATCACGGGGCAAATCATCAACCTGATGGGGGTGGAAAAGTACAATGAGAACGTACAGAACAGCGATGTCCACATCCATGTCAACGTGAAAGGCTATTCGTCTGCCAGCTTCAACGAGCAGGCCATACAGGTGCTTCTGGAGCGGGGCGAACTGGCAGCACGGCGCAACTGGGAGAGCCTCCTCGACCTGAAACGCCAGATTGGCATCGCACCGAACTTCGTGCCCAAACCGCATGGTCCCTTCGTCAGCCGTTCACGACGGGCACAGGAGAAGATTGATGTGGTCCCCGAAATAGACCCGGGCGAAATGCCTGAGAACACCATCAGCGTGGGTGTCCACTTCGACAATGAGTCACAGACGGCACTGATACTGAATACGAACGTCAGCCTGAACAAGAAAAAGACCCACCAGGCATCGCTCACCGTACGTCTCGGTCAGCAGATGTCCGGGCGTCTCGACTATACGGCCCATCCGTTTGACCCGAAATGGTACGTCACCCTCAGCTATCAGTTGGACGACAATGATGTGGACCTCTACAACGACGGGAGCCAGTTCAGTACCTACTCTTACCTGCACCACCTTGCCCAGGTCAACATCTCGCGCAGCTGGAACAGCATCCGCTGTTCGTTGGGCGGACGTTATGAGTACTTCAACTACAAGCACGTCCTGTTGCCTTCCGGTTTTGACGACGGTACGCTCGACTTGCAGAACCAGCACCTCATCACCTATTACGGGCACATGCAGTTTGACAGCTTCAACCGCCGGACCTACCCGACCAAAGGAATCAAATGGAATGTCCTCGCCGAAATCTATACGACCAACGGCGTCAACTTTGACGAGGGTCGTCTGTGTCCCGTCATCAGTGCCTTCTGGGAGGGAGCTTTCCGGGTGCGCAACCGTTTCACCATCTTGCCATGGATTGGCGGACGTGCCATTCTGAACCGGACCTACAGCTTTGCCATTGCCAACATGATGGGCGGTAACAATCCCGGGCGCTATGTCCCGCAGCAACTTCCCTTTGTCGGTGTCGACTACATGCAGCTTGCCGGTTCCAAGCTTTTCACTGCCGGCATCCGTTTCCGTCAGCGTATGGGCTCGAACCACTATGTCACCCTGACGGGAAATACCGGTGTACAAAACGACGAATGGCAACACCTGTTCCGCGGCATGATGTGGGGAGGCGGCCTTTCCTATGGCTACGACACCTTCCTGGGTCCGATTGAGATTACCTTCAACTATTCCAACGTTACCCATAAAGTGGGTACGTACGTCAGCCTGGGGTATGAGTTCTAATGAGAATAATCACTTGACACTATGTATACAAACGCTATCGAGAACTATCTGAAACAACATTCCTACCATCACATCCATCTGAAAGCCGTCCTCTTCGACATGGACGGTGTCCTGTTCAACTCCATGCCCAACCATGCCCGTGCATGGAACGAGGCGATGAAACACTACGGGATGCATCTCTCCTGTGAGGAAGCCTACCTGCATGAAGGACGGACCGGTGCATCCACCATCAACATTGTCAGCCAACGCGAACGGGGACACGATGCCACACCGGAAGAAATCGAACGCATCTATCATACCAAAACCGAAATCTTCAATTCATATCCCAAGGCTGAACGCATGCCGGGAGCCTGGGAAGCCATCCGTCAGATGAAGGCCGACGGACTGACCATCATGGTTGTTACCGGTTCCGGGCAGGCTTCTCTGCTGGAACGTCTCAACCGGAACTTCCCCGACACCTTCCGTCAGGAACTCATGGTGACCGCTTACGATGTAAAACATGGAAAGCCCAGTCCCGAACCCTATCTGATGGCTTTAGAGAAGGCGGGGCTTCATCCCAATGAAGCGATTGTCGTGGAAAATGCTCCGATGGGGGTACATGCCGGGGTTGCAGCGGGTATCTTTACAGTTGCCGTGAATACCGGTCCGCTCCCTGACCGGGTCTTGCTTGACGAGGGGGCGAATCTGTTACTTCCTTCCATGCTGGCACTCAGCGAACAGTGGGAGGAACTTTATAAAGAGCTGGGGGAGGAATAAGGCGGAAGTCCGGGACTTACTGAATGACATGACAGAATAAAAAATGCGCCCGTGTAACGTATGTGACACTTTTCCCGGGAGCAGTGTCCTATCTTTGCCTTCGTAATTAACCAAAGGAAAGGAAAAAGGATATGGATTATACACAGAAAAGCGTAGGACAAATCGTTGCCGCCGACTTTGCGACGGCTGAAGTATTCCGTCGTTTCGGTATCGACTTCTGCTGCCACGGCGAAGTGAAGTTCACGGAAGCCTGCCGGGCTGCAGGGGTGTCCCCCGAAGACGTAATCAAAGCTCTCGAAGCAGGTGAAGGCGGCAGTTGTGGTTGCGGAAGCGCCGCGCCAAACTTCAATGCCTGGCCGCTCGACCTGCTGATTGACTATGTGTTGAAAATTCATCACCGTACCATCCGCCGGGAGGGACCGCAGACGCTGGACCTCCTTGACAAGGTGGTGAAGGCACACGGTGACCGTCACCCGGAACTGCATGAAGTGCGTGCGCTCTTTGCCGAATCACTTGGTGAACTGGATGCCCATCTGGGTAAGGAAGAAGAAGTGCTGTTCCCCTATGTGCTCGAACTGTTCGAGGCTTCCGAAGCAGGACACCGTCAGGCTCCGATGCACTGCGGAACGGTGGCAAACCCCATCCGTGTGATGAAGATGGAACATGAGGGCGAAGGTGTGCGTCACGCACGCATTGCCGAACTGACCAACAACTATACGGCACCTGAAGATGCCTGCGGAAGCTATCGGCTGGTGCTGGAACGTCTGCGTGACTTTGAACAGGCACTTCACGAACACATTCATATAGAAAACAATATCATCTTCCCCCGCAGTGTCGAACTGGAGGCACGCTGCGTGGCTTGGTGAAGATGAATGCTTGGGTTAGAGATGTAAATTGGGCAGCGCGTCGGGGTAAAAGCCGACGCGCTGTGTTTGTATCCGGAGGACTGGAGGCACGTGCCTTTGGCGTGGTAGACATGTGCCCTGTGTTAATCAGGAGCCTGCCTTTGACAGACCTAAGTATAATACTTAGGGGGTCAAAGTATCATACTTAGGTAGGCTAAGTATAATACTTTGGTCTATCTATCCCTGGTATGTATCACGTCTATCACGGGTAAGTATCGCGTTTATCACGGGTAAGTCAGTAATCCCCGTCGGTAACTGTTGATGAAAAAGAACGACAGACGGAAGGTGAGATGCTTGTGATTGCAGGGCAATATCCGTATATTTGTCGCACATTTTAACTCTAATCAATCTCTTCGGATTCTGATGCTATCGGGGTCTGAAGAACGAAAGCCCCGCATGTGCCCGTTAACTTGCCAACCGAACCGTGAGCATGCGGGAGCCGACTAATGAATTAATAAACATTTATGATGTACATGAAGAAATGGCTATTGTGCGCCCTCTTGTTGGGCAGTGGGTTGAATTTCCCCGTACAGGTGCAGGCGTATGAGGCGCCCCGGCGTCCTGAGTATGTAATTGTGGCTTCCTACCGTGTGTCAAATGACCCGGAGTGGAGAGACGTCATCGAGACTTTGAAAAAGAAACACAAGGGGGCGGAAGTCTGCTATTACAAAGAGTCGCCCCGTGAGGCTTTGGGCAACTTGCGCTGGTACAATCCGCGCTACGTGGCAGTGGTGGAGAAACCCGAACAGATCGGGCGTGACTTTGTGGTCGACCTCAACCGCATGAGCCGGGAAGTGGACGATGACATCTATGCTGACTTCCTGTGTGGCATTATCACGGGATATGACGCACAGGCGGCGTTACGTCTGGTGAACGATACGGAAGAGCCGAAAGTGCTCCGGACAGCACTGAGCACGGTGAGTGTATTGGGCGACGGACATTGGTTCGACAGCTTTGCTTATATTTCCGATGCGCGTCCCGGTCTGGTGGGTGAGCGTGAGAAGGGACAGACGAAGCTCACCGAGACCCTGGTAACCGACAGCATCGATAACCGCATGTTCCGCGACATGATACGCAAGGCGCAGGAGTCCGGCAAGCAACTCCGTCTGCCGAAAGACTTCTCGGTGAGCAAGCCGAACTTGCTGAAGCGGTTCTGCGACTACTATGCAAAGTATGACCCCGATGTGATTATCACGGCATCGCATGCCACGGAGAAGAATCTGGAGATGCCTTTCTCCAGCGGTAACCTGATGTGTCGTGACGGCAAGCTCTATGCCGACTTTCCCGATGCACCGACGGACCTCAGGGAGTCGGGCAAGACACGTGTTTATCTTCCGGTAGGTAACTGCCTCATGGGTAACATCGACAATACGAAGAACAGCATGGCGGTCGCCTTCATGAACAGTGCACACGTGGGTATGCTTGCCGGAGGTTATGTCGTGGAAACCTGGTACGGACGGAACGGATGGGGCGGCTTGTGCTACTTCATGAACAATCCCGGACGTTATACCATTCCGGAGGCGTTCTACCTCAACCAGCAGGACATGATGTTCCAGCTTCGTCAGATGGCTCCCGACTTGGTGAACAAACCGTTCCCCTTTGCCGGCGATGACCCGATGCATGTGGAGCGTGAATATGCGGCAGTGGCAAAGATGAACGGTGGAAAGATTACGACCGATGCCTTCGGGTTCTTCTATGACCGTGATGTCGTGGCACTCTATGGCGACCCTGCCTGGGACGTCCGTCTGGCAGAACAACCCAATCCGAACGACTATGAAGTGAGTTGCAAGGTGAAGTCCGAGGAGTGTGTGGTGACCATCAAGACCGGTCCCAACTACAGCGAAGAACGTCTGCGTGGTTCGGATTTCCGTTCACAGCACGTAGGTGAACTGCCTTTCAGCTTCTTCTTCCCGAAGCGTCTGCGCAATCCGCGTCTGGCTGAAGGTCAGAACTGGCAGGCAGCAGTCGACGAGAATTTCCTTCTGGTCTATAAGCCCGGCTTCGAACCGAACAAGAAATACACGATTGTGTTGACTACGGATCCTGTACGTTGATACCGGTCCGTGGTTCATCTGATTTGAAAGGCTGTCTCTTTCCGCAGCACACACAAAAAAACTCCCCGATGCGCGTTGCACCGGGGAGTTTTTTTGTGTACTATGTGCGTTCCGGAATCGGTTAGAAGAACCGGTAACGGAGGTCTTTCACGTCAGCTTTCTGATAGAGGTCGTTGATGAAGCGGCTTGCCATGTTCTGGTTCATGGTTGCCAGTGAGTTGGCTTCGCTCTTCTCGTCATAGGTCTCTTCCAGCTTGGTCTTGTTGTAGGGTTGGAAGATGTAGACACCGCCATTGCCCTTCACCGGTTTGCTGAGCTGACCGACAGCCACTTTGGCAGCAGCTGCGCCCAAGGTCGGTTCGTTGCTGCGTGTGATGGATACGAATGCCGGAGCAGCGAACGATACGTGTTTCACAGAGTCGGTGCGGATGTTGGCGATAGCCTTGGCTTCATCAAAGGTCTTTACGGATGCCAGTTTCGCGGTGAGTTGCTCTGCCTTCTTGTCGCGCATGATTTCAGCACGCAGCTCGCCCTGTACCTGTGACACGGGGAGGTAGCCTGCCTTGTTCACATCGGAGAGTGCAACGACCATGAGGTGTTCGTTTTCACGTCCGCAGTTGTACAGCGGGGAAACAGAGTGCTTGTCAGCATCGAATACCCAACGCAGGGCTTCCGTACTTCCCGGGACACCGCCTACGACATGTTCATCGCTTCTGAAGCCTTCACGGCTCAACAGACGGTAGCCATTGTCTTCGGCATTCTTCACGAAGTCATCGTAATCCTGGTTGCCGGCAAGGAACTGGTTGATTTTGTTGTAAGCCTCGTTGTAGGTCTCGTTGCTGAACTTCACGGGAACTTTCACGACAGCCACCTTGTATTTGTCAGTCATGGCTTTGCGGTTGACCACCTGAACTACGGCGTTGAACTGTCCGAGGTCGATGTTCTCCACTCCATTTACGCCGAGTGTGTTCAGGGCATTGATGAGTTTGGTCGTGTTGAGGTCGAGCATCTGTCCTTCATACATCTGCGAGCTGATCCATTGCGATTCGCCGGTCTGGTTGTACTTCTTGGCGAGTTCTGCAAAGTCTGCACCGTTCTTCAGCGCGGTCGTGATGCTGTCAGCCAACTTCTTGGTGGCATCGATGGTAGCACCCACAACTTGCAGCTGGCGGAACTCCACAGAGTCGGGAGCAGCCTGCTTGCTGAGGATTTTGAAGGTATTGTAGGAGTCGTCCGTCTGGCTGTAGTAGGGACCATAGACTTCACCGACCGATGCGGAATCCAGGCGGTTGGCAACGTCGGTGGGGAATGCACGCTTGCTCAGAAGCACGTCCGTGAAAGGAACCGTTGACTTCGAGGAACGTACGATGGAAGAATATTCGTTGGAAGCGGCTTTTGCCAGTTCGTTGCTGCTTTCGGTCACTTCAGCTTCCGTAGCCTTGCGGTCGCTCTCGCTCGGAGTAACCACGTAGTCGATGTACTGGATGTTGCGGGTCTCGGCGAGGTTTCTGAACTGCTCCTTCTTCTGGTTATACAACTCCTTGATTTCAGAGTCTGAGATGTTGATGGTCGAGTCAGCAATCGAAGAGTAGGGGAGGATGGCAAGCTGGAGGTCCGTCTCATTGACACGTCCGTCGAACGACATTTGTGCCGAAACAGGGTTGGAGATGAGGGACTTCATGACCAGTGCCTGGTATTTGCTGACGAGCAGGCTCTGCTTCAGATTCTTCTCGACGAAGTTCATGATGAGTGACACCTGTTCGGGATTGCCTTGTGTGGCAAAAGCCTCCATGATGCCTTTGTCGAACATGCCGGTCTGCGGGTTGACGAACGGGGTGCTGTTGAGCAAGGGGCTGGTACCGTCCTGAAGCATCTGCTTGATTTCATCATCGGTAACGGTCAGTCCCAGTTTGTCGGCTTCCGTTTCGATGAGTTTGTAGGTCACGTAGGATTGCCATACCCCGTCGCGTATCTGGGTCAGCGCGTCGTCTGAGATATGGTTGTTTGTCAAGAGTTCTTGTACGCGGGTGTACTCTTCCACCATGTCCTGAAACTCTTGTGCGGAGATTTTCTCTCCGTCTACCACACCGGCATCACGCTGATTCTGGTGCGGCTGGAAAATCTTCCAAGCATCTCCGGCAATGAAGGCGAAGAGTGCAAGGCCGATGACAATGACCAACAGGGGTCCTTTGCTTCTGATCTTTTGTAATGTTGCCATTTGCTTTTATTTTATTGTTTATTATTCATTTGCTTCCGTTCAATGGTCGGACGAACCTTTTCCCCGGACGGCATGACGAGGGGCACACCCCGGGTTTAAGGTTGTTAATTTAGCGCACGAAGATACAAAAAAGGACGATACATAGCCATCAAATACGTAAAAAATTGTGCTACTCAACGACTTTCAGGCGTACCAGTTCGATTTTGGTTGTTGTCCGCTTGATGATTTTGAACTGATACTTCCCGACGTTGACCGTTTCGTTGAGCTTGGGGAAGCTTTGGTAGACGTGGAGTATCAGTCCGCCGATGGTGAGATAGTCTTCATCCTCAGGCAGGGAAAGCTCGAACATCTCGTTGACTTTCTCAATCTCCAGGCGTGCCGAGAGGATGTATTCCTGCTCGTTGAGCTGCTTGGCGATGTAGGAAGTCGTGTCGTGTTCGTCCTCGATGTCTCCGAAGATTTCTTCCACCAGGTCCTCCAGGGAGACGATGCCCGATGTGCCTCCGAACTCGTCGACTACCACTGCCAGGCTCTTTTTCTGCTGCATGAAGATTTCCATCAGCTTCTGGGCTGCCATGGTCTCGGGGACGATGGGAACCTGCCGGACGTGGGAGGTCCAGTCCTCGGGATGACGGAACAGTTCCGACGAATGGATGTAACCCACGATGTTGTCGATGTTCCCCTGGTAGACAATTAGTTTCGAGTGTCCTGACTCGATGAAGTGCAACTTGAGGTCGTCGAGACTTGTCGAGGTGTCGACTGCCTGTATCTCCGTGCGGGGGACGATGCAGTCGCGTATCTTGATGTTCGAGAAGTCGAGTGCATTCTGGAAGATGCGCACTTCCGGGTCCAGATTCTCTTCATCTTCGTTCGCCGGAAGGCTCGACTGGATGAAATAGTCGAGGTCGGTCTTTCCCAGTGCATTGCGGGTTGCCGTCCGGTCAATGCGGTTGCCTGTCAGCCGGAGCAGTCCGCGTCCGAGCAATGACAGTACCTTGGCTAGGGGATAGAGCACCACGTAGAGCAGGAACATCGGAAGGGCGAAGACGGTCATGGTCCGGTTGGGGTTGATGCGGAACACGGTCTTGGGAAGGAACTCCCCGGTGATGAGCATGACACATGCCGCTATCACAATTTCGATGAGCAGGAGGATGCCGGGATATGCCGTGACCGTCGCCGGCAACCAGCTTTCGACAGCTTGTGCCACAAGGATGCCGTAGACGACCAGCGAGAGGTTGTATCCGGTGAGCAGTGCCGTGACGAAGTCGTCAGGGTGACGGTAGTACAAGGCAAGCAGCTTGCTGATGAGACCCTGTCTGTGTGTGTCTAGCTGGAAGCGCATCTTGCTGGCCGAGGCGAACGCCGTCTCTACGCCGGAGAAGAATGCCGCGAACACCATTGCCGTCAGGATATGGAGATAGATGGTATACATGGGCGGTCAGGAATGGATGGAATCTGTGCGCACCGAGTCTTGCGGAGCGTCCTCCACGGGGAAGATACCGGCGGTGTTGTGGATGATGTAGTCGGTAAACTGCTGGTTGGAGGTGAAGCCGTAGCCCGTCAGGATTTTGTCTATCTGCTGGATACGGATGAAGCGGTCGGAGTAGACCTGCTCCTTCGCCTGGTCCCAGAACAGCTGTTCGGTGTTGAACTTCTCACCTTTGATGTTCATGATGTCCACATGTCCGCGCAGGTCCCACAGCTTGAGTTTGTCGTAATAGTAGGCGGTGTCTGCCTTTACCTTGGCATCGATGCGCATCAGGTTGTCATATTTCTCCAGGTAGACGCCCTTCTCGAACGCCCATTTGCTGGTGTCGAGCCTGTCGTACACGTCCCATTGCTCGGCAATGATTTTGTATCGGATGACTCCGGAGTCTGAGATGAGGGTCGAAACGCCTGTGCTGGTCATCATCGGACGCACGATGGAGTCGTTGACGGCGGGAGCCAGTGCCTTCTCGCCGTTGGAGCATGCCGCAAAAAAACAGGCGGCGAGCACGAGGCTTGCCACCAGGGAGAGTCCGCTATTTAAAAGGGTGCTATGTGTCGTTTTCGTCATAATCATTGATTGGGAACGTCGGGGAGAGAAGGTCAGGGATGCAGGGTGACTCCGGTCGTCTGTACGATAGGCTCATAATCGTCCACGCCGCCGGCGCGGAATGTCTCGTTCACACGTGCCAGTGTCTCGTCCCATATCGGACGGTTGATGTCGCATGCGATGGCAGAACTCTCCCGGATGAGCTTTACAGCTTTATGATAATCGTTGATGAAAGTCGGTTTGAACGTCGGGTTGTCCCGAAGGATTTTCAGGTTTACATCCATCCATGTCAGCAGCAGGTAGCACGAGGGGGTGTCCTCCACACTTGCCACAGCCTCCTGTACCAGCCGGTAAGCCGTCTGCAGGTCGAGGGCGTCGCCCGCATAGTTGGCATAGTCATAGGCTTTGGCTGCCAGCAGATGGTCTTTGCGCACGGTGGTCCGCACGAAGTGTTGCAATTGGTCCCGGTATACGACACCCTGGTCGTAGAGGTGCATGAGTTCTTCCAGATACAGGCTGTGACGTTTGGTGTTCCGTTCGTTCCGGAGCAGTTCATGCAGGATTTTCACCCCGTCGCTGTAGAGGCAGGCTTGCGAACTGGGAGAGAGTGTGAATGCCTCCTTCCACGGCGTATAGGCCTTCCGGTATTCACCCTTGCGCACATGTTCCCTCATGATGCCCACGTTGAGAAGGCACTTGATGCTGTCTTTGCCATGACCGAACCGCGAACTTCCGCCGGTGTTCTGTTGGGCGAAAGCCGGGAGGACCAGGAGCGACAGCAACAAACCGAGGGTGATGAGCGCCGTGCGTCGCATAGTGTTCTCTGTGTTTTATTGTACGAGCATCTTGCGGAACCAGTCTTCGTTGAAGGTGAATCCTATGTTGATGCGCAGGTAGTTTTCCTTGATAAGGCTGCTGCCTTTCGGGCTGACGTTGATGTATTGTGCCGTGATGGACAGCAACGAGCGGTTGTTGTAGTGGTTCATGATGGGGATTGCCACACCGCCTTCCACACCGAACTCGCGCATGTCGGAGTTCTTCACCTGGATGTAGGGGGTGGAGTAGTAGGCTCCCACACGGTAACGCAAACGCTGGAAGAAGCCTCGTCCCACGGGGTTGGGCACATATTCCGCTCCGACAGAGATGCGCGAAAGGTTGTTGAACTTCCACTGTTCGTAGTCGTTCTCGCTGTTCCCCGTGTCGAATTCGCTGTTCTGCTGGGTCTGGAAGTGAGGGAACTTCACACCGCTCCACTGTTGCAGGCTGTAGTCGGCGCCGATGGTCAGTCGGTTGTCATAGACATAGGTCAGACCCACACCGATTTTCTGCGGCAGTTCGAACGCGCTGCCGATGGTGTCGATGTGTTGCTGCATCACCGTTGACGAACTGGTCATCTGCTGTATCTTGTAGGCACTGCTGCCTATTTCGTGTCCCAACGAGTAGGTGGCGCCCAGCGTGAGGGCATGTTTCTCCTTCAGGTTGAACGAGTACTGCACACCGAAGTCCAGCTTGTAGCTGTTGATGTCTGCCTGGTAGTTGCGGACGTTGCTCCATGCCGAGCTATTGCTGTAGGTGTTGGTGATGGTGTGCGTGTAGTCTCCGTAGAGGTAGGAGAAGTTGGCACCGATGGAGAAGTTCTTGAACAGCTCCACGCCGACACCGATGAATGCCTGATGCAGTCCGCCGTCGCCCGAGAAACTCTCGTAGGAGGTTGTGCTCGTGCCGGTCTGTCCACCGTCGGTGTTGGGCACTTCACGTCCGTCGCTGCTGAAGCTGTAGTTGATGTTTGAGAAAGGGAGAAGCCCCACGGTGATTCCGATGTGCTTGCGCAGGCGGAATTGCAGGGCGATGTAGTCGAGGCTGGAGTTCTTGGCATTCATGCTGAGGTCGCCGTTGCTGAAGTTGGCGTTTTGCAGGCTGATGCCGGCATCAAACAGGAATGTGATGGAGTCGATGGCAGAATAGGATGCCGGGTTTCCCACGTTGATGAGTTTGTTTCGCAGACCGTAGGATATGCCTCCCATACCGCGGTTGGCTGTGGTACTCTGGTCAGAGAGTAGTCCGAAACCGTATCGCGTATAAGGTGAGTTTACTCCGTTTTGCGCCAGGGCAACGCCTCCTATCATCAAGAACAACAGCGCAAAAATTATCTTTTCACATCTTATCATTGTAGTCTAGTATTCTGTTTAAGCCTTTTAGAACTAAAAATTTATCTGCAAAGATGATATTTTTTAGGTTTGTATCAAAAGAAAATTCATCGCCTCCGGTTAAAAAAACCAAAAGGTCAGGATATTTCTTCTGCATCTGCAGGATGTATCCCGTAATCTCCAGCTCGATGCCGTGTATGACTCCGGCACGGATGGCAGTCTCGGTGCTGTAGCCGAATTCAGGGATGTCGCCGTCGGGGTTGATGACCGGCAGTTTGTCGCAATAAGCACTCAGCGCCTTGATACGTGTATATTTTCCCAGCGAGATGTTGCCGCCGTGATAGCATCCGTTGTGGTCGATGAATTCATACGTCAGTGCGGTGCCGGCATCCACCACGAGTATGTCTCTTCCGGGAAAGCGAGTATATGCACCGACGACGGCTGCGATGCGGTCTGAACCGAGCGTCTTGGGTGTCCGGTAGAGGTTGGTGATGGGCAGGGGGGTCTTGTAGTCCAGTTTGAGGAGGGGAAAATCCAGTCGTTTGAGTTGTGAGCTGATGATGTCGTTCATGTGTATGACCGACGAGAGGATTCCTTTGCGGATGGCATATCGCTCACAGATATTGTCCAGCTTTTCAAGCGCATGGTTGGTGTCGTAGACCATGTCTATCATCTCGTTTTGATGAAAGACAGCCAGCTTGGCAGCAGAGTTTCCTATATCTATAATAAGGTTCACGTTTATTTTCTCATTTCTTGATTTGAGGCTGCAAAGTAATAGAAAATCTATGGGAGTGTGAAGAAATGGCCGTTTTTTCTACATCCCGTCTGCAATAATTTCGTCATTTTTTCGTGCTGTCAACTTCGAGTGTGGTGTATTTACGGAGAGTTAGCTTGTACCTTTTCATCCCAATCGTGTATTGGGGCAGATTTTGTGCATAGGGTGTGCCGGGGTATGTTTACAGCCCAAATTGGGCATGAGGACGCATAAATACGAAAAGAATGAGATTTAATTTCTTTAATTTCTGCTTTCCCTAGATTACCAGAGAATTAAGAAGAAATCTTATCGGTAGTGAAGAATGTTCACCGCCGACAGAATTACCTTGTTTTTGTCCATAAGTTATCTCCATAGAGGCTCGGAATTCCAATTTACCGGAAAGCCCATTGCTGTTGGATCCACCTGTGGATAAGAGAGCAACAAGGACTTTAGCTTATTTTTGAAGTCCAATCCATATCCCATGGAATCAAGCCAATATGCAATACAGCAAGCTATAGCATATACTTTGTTTGCGTCGACGCCTTCTATATTCACCCACGCACCACGCAAAGAGGCATTCATTTGTGGCGCGTTAGAAAGATAGCGGTTCCAAAGTCGTGAGTGGTGCGCGCAATAATTTCTCAGAACGGTGACGCTACGCATCCAACTTTCTAACACCTTATGCTGTGGAAGATTGAACTGACGAGCAACACGCTTTTTCAACTTTTTGTTACTGAAATTGTAATAGAGTTTTGATAGTGTTCCGAACGATGCCAATTCGAGTGTTTTTCATGCAGGAGGAAAAATCGGTTTATTATAGTTGAGCCTATGCTCTTTAATAAAGTCTTCCTTGCTACGCTGAAGTTCTCTGTCTATGGAGTTCATATTCTCAATAAACTTATGTTCATCGTCAGCAAGGTTTGTATCAAAGAACCAAAACGGACCATGCTCCAAAGAAAACTCTTGTATGATCTTTGTGCGTAAGGCAATCTCTAATCGCTGGATTGCCTTGAACATCAAATCTCTCAACTCTATATCAAAGTTATAGAGAGCTACGGCATCTTCAAATCGGCTGGCAGGCTTGAATTGATGTGTTGTTTTGTCGGCCTCCATAGGACGAAGGTACTGAATGATACGAAAATAACTTACTTCCCCAAGGAATTTTGTGGCCTTGAATGAATCAGTTATATGTAAGCCTCTACTTTTTAGTAGTTCTATTTGTTCCGAAATAGAAAGGGCCTGTTTAGTATATAATTTTAGTGTACCCATAAAAAGCAAAAGACCCGCCCTGGTTCGCTGTTCAAATGGGAAGCGTGGCGGATTCTGTTGCGACAAAGGTACGAATAACTATTGATGGTACAAACTTTCCAGGAAAAAAACGCATGAAAGCAAATTTCTTTAACCTGTTTATATTTGACTACGGCATCGGACATTGATAAATAACAGATGCCTTATTTTACATGTCGTATTGACACATCAAATATGAGGTATCTTCATGCACTTTTATTCAAGCGTCCATTTAAGGTTCACAGATCTCTTTTCCTTTCATGGTCAGATTATAGGCAGGAAAGCTTTCGATTGAGCCAGCCACCTTGAGATTGAATGCCATTACACGCTGTACAAGACCGGGTGATGTCTTCAACTTATGCGTCAAGGGCTTTGCCTTATAGTCCACGGCTATCAGTTTTGTACTGTAAATTCTAATTAATCGGAAACGCTTCACATCAGCAAAATGGATCGTGTGATAAGTGCCCTTCAACTGACTGTAGAAATCCACTCTGTCTTCATGGATTATCAAAAGCGGAATATGGCGAATCCGGTTATAGAGTGTCTGGAGAAAGAGAAACAATCCGCCACCACCGAAGAATAGTATACCCAACCAACCGCCAAACACTTTCGTAACCCAACCTGCATGCATATTTTGAATCGTCTGGTACCCACCTGCTGCAAGAGTAAAACAGAGGACGACCAAAAGCATGTTTTTCCACAAGCATTGATAAATCCGTATCTCCGTCATCTTCGTTTGCTCAGTTTCTATCATAAATGGTGATTTATTTTGGTCTCTGTTGTCGAGCTGTCACCCCGAGTCTGCAATATTACGAAGTATTTTTGAGAATTACTTACTACACTACAGTCAAGCGCAGACAAGTAGAGTCTGTTCTGTATACCTTAGGCAACCTCGACACAGCCCTTATTCCTCAAAAACTATCATTTACTTTTTCCTGTTGTCAGTTCATTGTCGAGGCTGTCCAGCACATAGCCGGAAGATTGATAGTACAATCCGCTTCGAGGGTCTAGCAGTCGCTCGAAAGTATCCGAATTGTATAACAGATTCATAGCAGCTTCCATCGTCATTCCACGGTCTTCCATCAGCAGGGCAAGCAGGTCGGATGTCATGTCTTCCTGCATCGATTCTATTTGTGGGCGGGTCAGTTTCATAGAGCGTTATCATAGCCGCCCTCCGTTATTTCTGCAAACCTTTGCGAGTGCGTCGATGCTGTCGTTGAAAGAATGTGTATGCAGGATATTGTAGAACTCCTCCAGATGCGCCAACCCCTTGAAGCGCACAAGGTAGTTGAGTGCCTGCCGCTGACTGATGCCAAAATGCGCGGAGAACTCCGACACCAAGGCTACGGTGTATTGGAACATGTTATACTTATTTCTTGACATAGATGGCTGATGTTTAGTTTGTTGCAAAAATGACCAGGAATTATCGAATCTCCAAATGTTTTACTTGGGAAATTGCAATCTGTATTCTTATGGAGATGAATGGACGCAAGTCTCGCTGTTCGGCAGCATGAGGATACACAATCGAGCAATCAAAACAATTGACTTTGTTTTACTATTATCCCGAACTCACGTCTGGGCTCCATATAGTATGAGCCATTTGTTTTCTGGAGTGCTGCGTGGAGCGGTTTGAAGGAGACGTGGCTAAAGGAAAGTCTGGAATTGCTTTTCCATGAAATGCTGTCCAATCTGAAGTGTCCATTTTTATCTGTAAGGGCAAACGGACTGTCGCCTCCCTCTATCCGTACGAAAACATGCTCGATGGCTGTTGAATCTGTCGAGTCCAGTACGATTCCTTCGACGACTTGTCCCATAGCCGGTGTGACGGTGAGGAAAAGCAAATAGGTGATATGTGTTATGATTTTTCTCATTTTCTACTTTTTGACGTCTGCAAGGTATATATGTTTATTTTATAAATCAATGATTTATGAATATGTTTTCGATGATGGACGACAAACAGTTTTCGATGCCTGAAGCGATTGCAGGTCTTCCGGTTTTCTCCTGTCAATGGATGAAATGACAAAGTGTCAAAACGTCAAACGAATCGCCTGAGAATGCCCTTCGTTGCACCCGACGGCGAGCTTGTGCGTAAAAATGGCTTTCTCAAGCGATTTGCAAAATACACTTTGCTTGAAAATAGGGCTGTCGGATGTCGTTTTTGAGGTATTTGTGGCGCTTGGGAAGGTGTACTGTCAAAGCGGAGGTGAATAAACTGTGCAGAATAATAGTTCTAAAAATGAAGCGTCCTCGCTTCTTCCGGAACGCAGATGTCTGGAATTTTTCTTTGCTGTTCTCTTTTCTTTACATCGACGGACGAAACAATATTGTTTCATCGGTCAAACAATATTGTTTCACGAGTCAAACACTTGTGTTTGGAAGCTCAAACAATATTGTTTCGCGCGTGAAAAAGAAGTGTTTGAGGTTAATAAATATGAAACGAATAGGCGTTGTAGGAGTTTCCTGTTAATCAGATTTAGCTTTTGCCCGCTGGAAGGAGGAGTTTTTCAAAAGTACGCGTTAGCTGAAAACGACGAATCGGGAAATTGTGTCAGGGAAACGGCTTGTTTGCCTCTCAGATTGTCAATGGGTGAGGAGAGGGGTTGTTGTCTGTTCTGTCCTGATGGGGGTTGCCGTGTCTGTGCTGATACGAAAAACGAGTTTTACTATTAATCTTTTATCGTTACCTTTGTCTTCAAATAAAACGATAAACAAAGGCAAACTGCTTGTTCCCATCAAGGAAGAGCCAGGTAAGTGACACCCGTATGACAACAAAAGAAATAGACGAACAGTCTTTGACAAAGGCGCATCGCCTTTTTGAATCAGGCGATATAAACACGATACCGGTTGGTACGACGGCAGGACTCCAGCAGATACACCGCTATCTGTTTGACGGTTTATATCCTTTTGCCGGCATTATCCGGGACAAGAATATTGCCAAAGGAGGTTTCCGCTTTGCCAATTCGCTCTATCTCAAGGCGGCTCTCGCGGCAGTAGAGAAGCTGCCCGAAGACACCTTTGAGCAGATTATCGGGAAATATGTCGAGATGAACGTATGTCATCCTTTCATGGAAGGCAACGGACGTTCCATGCGTATCTGGCTGGACATGATGCTGAAACGCTCACTCGGCAAGGTCGTCAACTGGCAGTATGTGGACAAGGACCAATATCTCTCGGCTATGGAGCGTTCTCCAATAAACGATCTCGAAATACGCTATCTGCTCTCGCAGAACCTGACTTCTGACACGGAGAACCGTGAAGTGATATTCAAGGGTATTGAGCAGAGCTATTATTATGAGGGGTATGAGAAGGAAAAATGAACTTTTAATGAGTAACTGTGTCGATGATGGTACGGTATTTCCTCCAAAACCCTTACCTTTGCACCGTCCATCCAAGAACCGGAAACCACAGAAATGAAAAAGCTATATATCCTCCTTGTCCTCCTGCTGGGGATGACACAGATGACACCGGTGCGTGCTGCCGAGGCAGACTCCGTGCGCATCAGCCTGATGACCTGCTCTCCCGGTAGTGAGATTTATGCCCTCTTCGGCCATACGGCAATCCGGGTGGAAGTGCCTTCCCGGAAGATTGACTGGGTGTATAATTATGGTATGTTCAGCTTCAATACGCCCAACTTCATCCTGCGCTTCGTCACGGGAGAGACCGACTATCAGCTGGGCATCATCTCTTATCCTTATTTTGAGGCGGAATATGCCGGACGTGGGTCCTACGTCGTGCAGCAGGAACTGAATCTCCTGCCGGACGAGAAGGCGCGTCTGGTAGAAATACTGGAAACGAACTACCTCCCCGAGAACCGTACCTACCGTTACAACTATTTCTACGACAACTGCACCACCCGTGCCCGCGACAAGATTGAAGAGAGCATCCGTGGCAAGGTGGTCTATCCCGTGGCACGCGATGCCGCGACCTTCCGTCAGATTGTCCATCGTTTCACCGACGGACATGCATGGGACGAGTTCGGCATCGACCTCTGTCTGGGGGCTGAAGCCGACCGCGCCATCGATACCCGTGCCCAGATGTTCGCCCCGTTTGTCATGATGGATGAGGCGGAAGGAGCCGTGATCCGTTCAGCGGACGGCAGCGAGCGTCGGTTGGTGAAGTCGACCGTCCGTGTGGTCGACCCTGAGCCACTTCAACCGGAAAAGGGATTCCCGTTGTCACCTCTTGCCTGCTCGCTGCTGGTGCTGGCACTGACGCTCGTCCTCTCATGGATGGAGTGGAAAAAGGGGGTGCGGCTGTGGCTGTTTGACGCGGTACTGTTCGCCTTCCAGGGGTTGGCAGGCTGCATCGTGGCGTTCCTGTTCTTCTTCTCACTGCACCCCACGGTGGGGTCGAACTGGTTGCTGGCCATCCTTAATCCCATTCCGCTGGTCTACCTGCCGTGGATGATTTATAAGTCCGTTAAGGGGCGGAAAGACCTCTATCACGTAGGAAATGCTGTTATATTAACACTTTTTATAGTGTTCTGGTGGCTTATACCCCAAAAAATAACGTTAGTAATCGTACCTTTGGCGCTGAGTTTGTTGGTACGTTCCGTGACACGACTCCTCGTAACAAGTAAGAAAGCATGAAAGGACGCATATTAACCTCACTAGTGGCGGCATTGGCACTGGCAAGTTTGCAGGCGCAGACCCTCTCTTCGGCTCCGAAGTTGGTGGTCGGTATCACCATCGACCAGTTCCGTACGGACTACATGGAGGCGTTCTCTGCACTCTACGGCGAGAAGGGCTTCAAGCGTCTGCTCAAGGAGGGGCGTGTCTACACCAACGGCGGATACACTTTCAAGCCTGTCGACCGTTCGTCGGCTGTCGCAGCCATCTATTCCGGCACTACACCTTATTATAATGGCATCATTGCCAACAGCTGGCTGGACCGCGAAACCCTGCGTGTGATGGCATCGGTCGACGACAAGGACTTCATGGGCATGTACACCGCCGAGAACTCTTCGCCGCGCAAGCTGCTCTCTTCGACCATAGCCGATGAGCTGAAGGTTGCCACCCAGGGAAAAGCCCTGGTGTACGCCATCAGTCCTTTCCGCGATGCAGCCATTTTCGGCGCAGGACATGCCGGCGACGGTGCCTTCTGGATTAATGATGACACCGGGAAGTGGGCAGGCTCCACGTTCTATGGTTCGTTCCCGACATGGGTGATGTCCTACAACGACCGTCAGGCACTCGACTCGCGCATCTCCGGGCTGGACTGGGAGACGTTGCAGAACCGGGCGCTCTACACCTACTTCTCGCCCGAGCAGCCCCGCGGGTTCAAACATTCCTTTTCAGATTACAAGAAATACCGTCAGTTCAAGACCTCCGGTCTGGTCAATGAGGAAGTCAACCGCCTGGTGGAGCGTTGCCTGCAGAGCACGACCCTCGGCATGGACAATGTGCCTGACCTCCTCTCGGTGACCTACTATGCCGGGAACTATGAACACAAGTCGACCACGGAATATCCCGTGGAGATTCAGGACACGTACGTCCGTCTCGACCGTGAGATAGGCAACCTCATCGACATGGTCGACAAGCGGGTGGGGCTGCGCAACGCCCTCTTCTTCATTACTTCGACGGGGTACAACGACCCCGAGAGGATGGACCTGGCTGCCTATCGCATCCCTACGGGCGACTTCTATATGGACCGTTGCACCGCCCTGCTCAACATGTACCTCATGGCAACCTACGGACAGGGAAAATACGTGCAGGCGTACAACGGGCTGAACATCTATTTCGACCACAAGCTCATCGAGCAGAAGCAGCTGAGTCTGCCCGAGGTGCTCAACAAGTCTGCCGAGTTTCTCGTGCAGGTCAGTGGCGTGAAGGCTGCCTACACTGCCCATCAGCTGGCACTCAATGCCAATACGCCCGAACGGCTTCTGCTGCGCAACGCGTTCAACATCGACGCGTCCGGTGACATCCTGCTGGAGCTTGCCCCCGGTTGGAAACACGTGAGCGAGGACCCGCTGGTCGACAGCCACTACACGTCCGCATCCCTGATTAATTTCCCCATCATATTCTTCGGTCATTCCGTGAAGCCGGAGATTATCTCGGTGCCTGCCACAGTGGACTGCATTGCACCCACGGTGACACACTTCGTGCGCATCCGTGCCCCCAACGCATGCCGCTCAACCCTTCTGGGCGGAATCCGCTAAATCTTTTACCGTCTGAAAATTGCCGTAAAGTCGGCTCTTTCAATTAACTTTGCACGCTGTTGGCGGACGGCGTGTCAACACACTTATTCTATACTCACATAAGCAAATAATAAAAACAATACGATAATGGGATTTAATGAATTTTTGAGTAAGCTGTTTGGTAACAAGGCTACTCGCGACATGAAGGAAATCGTGCCTTGGGTGGAGAAGGTGAAAGCAGCCTATCCGGACATCAACAAGCTGAGCAACGACGAGCTGCGTGCGAAGACAAAGGAATTGCAGAAGTTCGTCAAGGACTCTGCCACCGACCTGCGTGAGAAAATCGATGAGCTGAAGTCCAAGGTCGAGGAGACCGAGCTGGAACAGCGTGAAGGGCTTTTCGCCCAGATTGACAAGCTGGAGAAGGAGGTGCTCGACCGCTATGAGAAGGCGCTCGACGAAATCCTGCCGCAAGCTTTCGCCATCGTGAAGGATACGGCACGCCGCTTTGCCGAGAATGCTGAAATCGAGGTGACGGCAACCGACTTCGACCGTGAACTGGCTGCTACGAAAGACTTCGTCCGCATCGAGGGTGACAAGGCAATCTATCAGAACCACTGGATGGCGGGAGGTTCCGAAATCACGTGGAACATGGTGCACTATGACGTACAGCTCTTCGGTGGTGTCGTGCTGCACAAAGGCAAGATTGCCGAGATGGCTACCGGTGAAGGTAAGACCCTGGTGGCTACCCTTCCGGTGTTCCTCAATGCCCTGACCGGAAACGGTGTACACGTGGTGACGGTCAACGACTATCTGTCCAAGCGTGACTCCGAGTGGATGGGACCGCTCTATGAGTTCCACGGTCTGAGTGTGGACTGTATCGACAAGCATCAGCCCAACTCCGACGCCCGCCGCAAGGCATACATGGCAGACATCACCTTCGGTACGAACAACGAGTTCGGTTTCGACTACCTGCGCGACAACATGGCAAACAGTCCGCGTGACCTCGTGCAACGCCAGCATAACTATGCCATCGTCGATGAGGTCGACTCGGTGTTGATCGACGATGCCCGTACGCCGTTGATTATCTCCGGTCCCGTGCCCAAGGGAGAGGAGCAGCTCTTCGAACAGCTCTGCCCGATGGTGGAACGTCTGGTTGAAGCACAGCGCAAGCTGGCTACCCAGTTCCTCACCGAAGCCAAACGCCTCATCCCTTCCGAAGACAAGAAAGAGCGTGAAGAAGGCTTCCTCGCCCTCTTCCGTTGCCATAAGGCGCTCCCCAAGAGCAAGCCCCTCATCAAGTACCTGAGTGAACCGGGCATCAAGGCCGGCATGCAGGCTACCGAGGAAATCTACATGGAGCAGAACAACAAGCGCATGCCCGAGGCGGTGGAACCCCTCTACTTCGTCATCGACGAGAAGCTCAACAGCGTCGACCTGACCGACAAGGGTATTGACCTCATTACCGGCAACTCGTCTGACCCGAACCTCTTCGTGCTGCCTGACATCGCTTCCGAACTGTCTGCACTGGAGGCAGAGACCGGACTGAGCGACGAAGAGAAGCTCGCCAAGAAGGATGCGTTGCTCACCGACTATGCCATCAAGTCGGAGCGTGTACACACCATCAACCAGCTCCTCAAGGCATACGCCATGTTCGAGAAGGACGACCAGTATGTGGTCATCGACGGACAGGTGAAAATCGTCGACGAGCAGACGGGACGTATCATGGAGGGTCGCCGTTACTCCGACGGACTCCATCAGGCCATCGAGGCCAAGGAGCGCGTGAAGGTGGAAGCTGCCACGCAGACCTTCGCCACCATCACCCTGCAGAACTACTTCCGTATGTACCACAAGCTCTCCGGTATGACCGGTACGGCTGAGACGGAAGCAGGCGAGTTCTGGGACATCTACAAGCTCGATGTGGTGGTCATCCCGACCAACCGCCCCATTGCGCGTATCGATATGAACGACCGCGTCTACAAGACCAAGCGTGAGAAATACAAGGCCGTCATCGAGGAAATCGAGAAGATGGTGAATGCCGGACGTCCGGTCCTCGTAGGTACGACGTCGGTGGAAATCTCCGAGATGCTGAGCAAGATGCTCACCATGCGGAAGATTCAGCACAACGTGTTGAACGCGAAGCTGCACCAGAAGGAAGCCGAAATCGTGGCAAAGGCAGGTCTGAGCGGTACGGTGACCATCGCTACCAACATGGCGGGTCGTGGTACGGACATCAAGCTCAGCCCCGAAGTGAAGGCTGCGGGTGGTCTTGCCATCATCGGTACCGAACGTCACGAGTCACGCCGTGTGGACCGTCAGTTGCGTGGTCGTGCCGGACGTCAGGGAGACCCGGGTTCGTCAGTCTTCTTCGTTTCGCTGGAAGATAACCTGATGCGTCTGTTCGCCTCCGAGCGTATCGCCAAGGTGATGGACAAGCTGGGCTTCAAGGAAGGCGAGATGATCGAGGCAAAGATGATTTCCAACTCCATCGAGCGTGCACAGAAGAAGGTCGAGGAGAACAACTTCGGTATCCGTAAGCGTCTGTTGGAATACGACGACGTGATGAACAAGCAGCGTGTGGTGGTCTACACCAAGCGTCGCCACGCCCTCATGGGTGAACGCATCGGCATGGACATCGTGAACATGGTGGAAGAGTGCTGCATCAGTGCCGTGGAAGGCAAGGAGTATGAAGATGCCAAGATGGAGGTGCTCCACAACTTCGCCATCGAGATGCCGGTGACCGAAGAGGAGTTCCGCCGTGAGAAGCCCGAAGTCATCGAAACGAAGCTCTTCGATGCCGCCATGGCAAACTTCAAGCGCAAGACCGAGCGCATGGCACAGGTGGCTATGCCGGTCATCAAGGAAGTCTATGAGGCACAAGGTCACATGTATGAGAACATCCTCGTGCCCATCACCGACGGCAAGCGTGTCTACAACATATCCTGCAACCTCAAGGCGGCTTACGAGAGCGAGTGCCGCGAAATAGTGAAGGCATTCGAGAAGGCTATCCTGCTCCACACCATCGACGAGGCATGGAAGGAGAACCTGCGTGACCTCGACGAACTGAAGCACTCCGTACAGAACGCCAGCTATGAGCAGAAAGACCCGTTGCTCATCTTCAAGCTGGAGTCGGTCAACCTCTTCGACAGCATGGTGAAGAAAATCAACGACCAGACCATCTCCGTCCTGATGCGTGCACAAATCCCGGTACGCGAACCGGAACAGGTGCGTGAGGCTGCTCCCGACCCGCTGCCCCAGCAACGTCCGCGTTACACCGAGACCAAGCAGGACCTGAGCGACCCCAATCAGCAGGCTGCAGCCGCCCGTGATACTCGCGAAGTCAAACGCGAGCCGATCCGCAACGAGCAGACCATCGGACGGAACGATCCCTGCCCTTGCGGCAGCGGCAAGAAGTACAAGAACTGCCACGGGCGGAACTTGTACCAATAATCCGGTGACGAGTCGATAATACATGACGAGGGGACAAGCAGACAAGTGGACAAGGAGAATGTGACAGACACGCTCCTTGTCTCCTTGCTCGCTTGTCCCCTCGTTTGCAAATAAACCTTTTAACCACAGAATCAATGAAACATTTGCTCCTGGGACTTCTGGCATGTGTGGGCTTCAGTGCCTGCGCCAGCATAGACGTGATGTCGGTCGACACCCTGATGCCCTCCGACGTGAGTTTTGCACCCGGTGTGAGACGGGTGGCGGTGCTCAACAACATGTTTCCTGCGGAGGCTCCGGCAGACGGTAAGCTTCCGCTGAACACCCCGGTGCCGCTCGACGGCAAGGTGCTTGCCGAGGAACTGGCCGGGCAGCTCGCCAACGCCGGGTATTTTGAGACGGTGATGATCAGTGACTCGCTCTTCCGTCCGGCAAAACCGGAAGGACAGGTACTCTTCTCACCCCGGGAAGTGGAACAGCTGACGTCCGACCTGCAGGTGGACCTGCTGCTGACGGTCGATGATGCCTCGCTGGTGCCTGGTGCGACCGAGATGTATACCCCGTACAGCGAGGAGGAACGGGTGGCTGTCTTCACGGGAGCACTCTCCCTGGAGACACGTGTCTACTTGCCGGGACGCGACCGTCCGTTCCAGCGCTTCATCGACCGTGACACGCTCTACTGGGAGTTGGACGGACTGACCCGTCAGCAAATCGAGGAAGACGCCACACGACACCTGGCAGAACGCCCCGTGGGTCACCTCGTCCCCCTGTGGCAGACAGTGAACCGGTACTTCTACCGGGGAGGAAGCGTCAACATGCGCGATGCCGCCGTCTGCCTGCAGGAAGGAGACTGGGACCTGGCCGCCGATAGCTGGAAGCTCGACTTCGACCTGCGCAAGGGAAAGGCGAAGATACGTGCAGCCTTCAACCTGGCACTCTACAGCGAAATGAAAGGCGACCTTCCGGCTGCCCTGCGCTACCTCGACGAAGCCCGCAACGCCTTGCGCGGCAAGAAGGAGGGGACGGACTACCGGACATCGGAAGACGGACGGCTGATAGAGGCATACGCCGACGAACTGCGGCGTGCAGCCTTGGCGCGGCAGAAACTTGACCTGCAGATGAAGCGTTTCAACGAGTAGAATGTAAAAATTCATGCTTCATGGTGGTCGGAATGATTGTTTTTTGTACTTTTGAGTGCTTTTAGCAATCATCAAATCAATAACGTCATGAAACTCAGTTCACAGTCACAAAACAACGTCGAAGAAGCCATCAAGGCTGCCTTGTCGCGCTACCGGGCTGCCGGCGACGGGCAGTCGGCAATCACGGACATTCACCTGCAACCCAACTTTGACACGGGGGAGCTCGTCATCATGGACGATGATGACAACCGCCTGGCATGCACCGAGGTCGGTGAATGGTCGGAAGACGGGTCGTATGAAGAGGCGGAGGCGCCCCTGCGCAACGTCTTGAAGCGCCTGAAGGAGAAAGGTGCGCTGGACGAGGTGGCACTGATGAAGCCCTATTCGTTCACCTTGGTCGATGGCGACAAGGAGACCGTTGCCGAGCTGTTGCTGGTCGATGACGACACGCTGTTGCTCAATGACGACGAACTGTTGAAAGGCCTGGATGCCGAGCTGGATGCCTTCCTGAAGGACCTGCTGGAAAAATAGACTGCCCAGGCTCTCAGCTGATTATTGCTTATTCTTTCAAATATGCCGATGGCGCGGACGATGCAGCACGATGCTTGCATGTTCCGCGCCATTTTTGTTTGAAGGCGTGTCTAATCCTGTGTGTTTACAAACCTGTTGCTCCTTCCGTTATCAGGGCTTTGTCCAGGCAAACATCGTTGTCCGACGGATGGAACACAAGAGTTCGATTTGTCAAATGCATTAGTTTGACTCACCAAACACGAGCGTTTGACCTGACAAACATAGTAGTTTGATAGACCAAAGTATAATACTTAGGTAGGCAAAGTATAATACTTAGGTAGGCAAAGTATAATACTTAGGCAGGCAAAGTATAATACTTATATAGGCAAAGTATAATACTTAGATATATCAAACTAATTACTTTGACAGGTCAAACGCTTGTGTTTATCCGGTCGAAGACTTGTGTTTGCCCGGTCAAACGCGAATGCCCGGAGGGCTTTTCATGGAAAAGAGACAGGCTGAAGCTGTCTGTGTCGGGGGACGGGATGCCTTCCGTCCGCTGAAAGGCAAAAAGAAAGGGAACCGGAACGGTATCCGGCTCCCTCTCAAGAAACATACTCAGAAGATCACTCTGCGGCTTCTCCCGGAGCGTAAGGAACCACAATTACCTCCCCGGCAAGGCCGTTGGCAAAGCCTCCGTATGCCGGCTTGCGGTTGTAGTTGAGGTCCCACAGACCTACCGGTGAGTTGGCACGCCAACCCGAATTGGCAGGACTGTCGGTCATACACCACTGGGTGATGCCGTATTGTTGAGAAACGGGAATAATCTCGAAATACTTCTCGATGATGAACTGGTAGTAGTCTGCCATGCGCAGTGCCTGTTCGTAGGTGACCTCTTCGGTCGGGATGTCCTGTCCGTCCAGTCCGACCAGTCCCATGTCGAGCTCGGAAATCTTCACGAGCTTGCCCGAGGCTGCCATGATTTCAAACATCTTCACCACATGCTCTTCCTTGCTGCGCTGGGTGTTCTCGTCCAGGTAGCAGCTCACGTGCATCTGCGAACCGATGCCGTCGATCTTGGTGACGCCGTCGGCTTCCCAACGGTTGATCCACTCGACGAGGCTCTTCACCTTGGCGTTGTCGTCCCAGTCGGACTCCAGGTTGTAGTCGTTGATGAAGAGCTTCAGGTCAGCGGCGTTGCCTCCGTGTTCGGCAAAGTGTTCACGTGCCAGGCGGACAACGGTACGGACGTAGTCGATGTCGCCCAGGTAGTCCTGCCAGTAGAAGTTGTTGGCTGCGTCGCTTGCCGACACGTTGCTTGCCGACTGCAGGTCGTAGATGCCGTCGCCGTCATAGTCGGCACCGGAGATGGCTTCGTTGACAGCATCCCAAGCGGTGACGTATCCGCCGGTGGCTTCCATCATGCCGTTGATCCAGTTGTCCATAGCCCAGGTGAGGGTATCTTTTTTCTCTTCAGGAGTCATCTCGACAATCTGGTCGCCCGTGCCGCCGTATCCCTGTCCGTCGTCGGAGAGACGGAACGAGTGGTCGCCTTCGAATATCTGCCAGCCGGCATCAAGGCCGTCTTCGAAATCACCTCCGTTGATGAGGTTGGTCGTCGAGCCTTCTGCCATGATGCTCACGTCGTCCAAGTAGATGTCACCCACAATCGTACCGATGTTGAAGGTGAACTTGTCGTAGGTGTTGTCCTTGTCCACGGTGAAGGAACCCGAGATGGAGGTCCACTCCGTTCCTACATTCCAACCTGCGGGATATTGCTGGTCGCTTGTGGTGCTCGACTGGATGAAGGGAGACAGGGTGTAGGCTTCCGTTGCCTTTGCCATCGCCTTGAAGTTGTAGGTCACGCCGGTCTGGAAAGGAGTGGCAATCTTGTAGAACACCTGTGCATTGTAGTTGTTGTCCTTCATCGTCGGATTGCTCATGATGAGACAGTGTCCGCCGTCGCTGGCAACTTCAGGAGTGTATGAGTGTGTTACCTTCAGCCACTTCAGGCGGATTTCACCTTCATACGTTCCCGGTTGGAAGACGACGAAGGCTGAAGTGATGTCGGGACAGCCGGGGTACTCGATGGTGACTTCCGACCAGTCTTCGCCGAAGCTGACCTGCTTGTCCTGCAAGGCTCCCCAGTTTCCGAACTGTACGTTCATGGTGCCCTCGCTGCTGCCCTTGACGCAGATGGTCACGCTGTAGTCGTCGCCCGGCACGGCGGTGATGCCGTCGGCAACGAAGTATTGGTACCATTCACCCGGATAGCGGCTGATGAGCGACTCGCCGTCAAACTCGGGCGTGTATCCCATCACGTAGAAGGGGTAGGAGGTGTAGGTCGAGTAGTCCTCGTATTTCACTTCCTCCTCGACGGGTTCTACCGGGGGAGCCGGGATGATGGTCGAGGCAATCAGGCTGTTGAGGTACTTGTTGTTCTGCTGCGAGTGCCAGGCGAGCGTGTGTCCGTAGATGGTGATGCCGGCTTCGCGTGCATTCTCGACAAAGTCGCCCACGGTGGTGAAGTTCATCGTTCCGTCATCGGAGACACAGGAGGAGTACTTCATCTCGTTGCCGGCGGTCATCTCGTCGAAGTTGGAGGTGATGAGTTCGTAGACTACGCCCTTCTTGTTGAAGTCGGTAGCAGCGATAGCGCCTCCCAGGTGGAAGTTGGGGTGTGCGGCGCGGTCGATGTACGTCTTCAGCGGTTCGTAGTTGCTCAGATACTCGTATTGAGCCACACTCTCCGGCTTTGCCACGTCGAACGGCTCCAGCTTGTAGTCCGCACACGCTGTCACGGCAGCCGCCAGGGCAAGTGTTGGAAATAATTTGATGTATCGTTTCATAGTCTGTTTTCTGCTTGGTAAGTTCCATTACTTGAGTTCCTATTGTTTGGTCACGGTGAACCACTCGCCCTTCACCTGACGGTCGCGCATCACGAGGGTATCCCGGGTGGCATACTTCGTGTCTCCCAGGTCGACGGTGTAGTCGAGGTAGATGACGTCGCGGTCTCTGTTGTTGAACGAGTTCTTTTCTCCGTGAGGCACATATTCGCCGGTACCGCTGACGGTGCATCCCTCGGTGTCGGTGCTGAGCGTGCACTTGTTGTTGTCGTCAAACTTCAGGATGAGGTTGCAGGTCTTGTTGCCCAGTCCCAGTGACCATGCGGCTTCGGTGAGCGAGCGGGTGGTGAACTCCACGGTCTGGTCGTCCACGACTGTTGCTCCATGACGTACCACGGTCGTAGTGGTTCCGTTGGCGGTAATCTGGTCGACTCCACGGCGCAGCAGGATGCCGTCCCACGGGTTGACGTACTTCACGGCGTAGAGCACGAAGTTCTTGGGTTGCTCTACCCAGTCGGACGTGATGCGTGGGTCAGGATTGTCCACGTTGGGCTGTCCCTGCAGGATGGAGTCGGCGTTCTGCACGTCGGTCATGCGCAAGGGGATGACGTAGTTGGTCAGGAGCGACTTCGGGTCGGCGAAGAAGGCGTCGGTGAACTGCACCTCCACGCCGCCGCTGATTTCACCCTTGGGGATGACAATCTGGTCGGCTGCCAGCTGGTAGTAGCCGGCAGGCATCGGTTCCACTTTTTCGCCCGTGCTGAAGTAGAGGTCGTCGCAGAGCGAGTTGTCCACCTCGATGTCGATGATGCGGTTGGCTCCGTTCTCATACACACCGCCCAGGACAGCCTTGATTTTACACTTGTGCTCGTTGTCGAGGTCGTTGTTATACTCCTCATCGTTGCCCAGTGTCAGGGTACGTACCGGGAACTGGTAGGCGAAGTAGACGGTAGAGTAGTCGTAGTCGGGGAACGACCAGTCTCCGTTCTCACACGCCGGGAAGAGGGTCAGTGCTGCCAAAGCAAGTATAGATGTCAGTCTTTTCATAATCTTCATGAGTTAAGTTTGATGTGTTAGTTCAACGTTTCTGTGTTACCAGCCCTTGTTCTGCTCCAGTGCGTCGTACTTCAGCATCTCGGAGTAGGGGATGGGACCAAAGTTCATGTAGTCACGGTAGCTGCGTGCCTCGACTTCAAACGGAGTGTAGACACCGCGGCTGATGCGGATACCCATGGCGGGCTCGTTGATGTCGAGCTGCCAGCGGCGTACGTCCCAGAAGCGGAAGCCCTCGAAGCAGAGCTCCAGGCGGCGTTCGTTGCGGATGAGCTCACGCATCTTGTCCTTGTCGCCCTTGATGCTCTCCAGGTAGGCATCGCCGTTGTCGGTTCCCACGCCGGCACGCTGACGGATGGCCTTCACGACATCGTAAGCGGAGAAGCCGTATTCACCGGTTCCCTGCGGACCGTATGCCTCGTTGGCGGCTTCGGCATAGTTGAGGAAGATTTCGGTGTAGCGGATGCGGGGCACGTAGTGTGTCTGGCCGTTGTGGCTACCGCTGGCGTTGAGCACGACATCTTCACGCAGGTGCTTGCGGAGGTAGTATCCGGTACGGGTGGAGTGACCCTGTTCGCGGTTCAGACCGTCGTTGTTCGAGGTGTTGTCGACGCTGGTGTCGATGACGGTGTTGTTGTTGCCCATGGTGCTGCCGTTGTACACGATGTAGAGGCTCAGACGAGGGTCGCGGTTCGCGTACGGGTTTTGGTCGTCATAGCCGCTGTTGGGGTCGTC
>ULTZ01029913.1_pt1 | contig 52052 bp, 74 predicted proteins | sample 1957981 | NCBI WGS metagenome assembly ULTZ01 (sample SAMEA4835745, study PRJEB28245) | human gut metagenome | biome: gut microbiome; material: fecal sample | place: Denmark | collected 2008
CTCCCACAACTGAAATTATCTCAGGATTTTGTATCGCGTCTTTTAAAGATTTTTTCTGTATCATATCGTAAATTTTAAGTTATTAATTTTGAATTGTACGTATTACTAAATCTAATGTTCCACTTTCAAACTCAAAATGATCATAATTTTCAATAAAGCCGTGAAAGCCATATCCGACCGATTCATTCTGATTAAGAAAAGTTACGGACATATAGGTTCCCTGATACATGTGCACAGTTTTAATACTTTTAGACAATACGCTTGATGGTTTCTTTGCCAGATAATATACAATTGGAAGCATGTTTCTATTTGATGTCACAAAATTGATAGTGGCATTCGTTCCCATGCAATAAAATCTAATATTAATTGGCACCTTTGTCTTATTTATGTCATCAAGATTTAAATTAAGAACCTTTCCTGATGAGCCAAGAGGAATATAATATTTTCTTATATCTGGATTTACAGCTGTAAACGTATTATCACCTACATCAAAGATCTTACATGCTTCATTCAAGACCCCATTAACTTCAACATCACCGAAAGATGCTTTTCCAGTAAGCCAATCTATATATGTCCTTGGAGTAAACGGGCAATTACTTTGACCTAATTTAGTCGGATCAAAATTCTGATAAGACTGGGTTTGCTGGCCGGAAGCATCCTCACCATATTGACTTATCATATAATCCTCCAGAAAAACAGCAGAACCCAATTTCGCGAAATCAGCAAAAAGGACTTCCAGAAACACGGCTTTGTATTTTTCCATATAAATCCATGTAGCATCATTTCCATGCTGCGCATAGTCTTCTTTTGGGGAAATGCCAGTTTCTGTACCCAGCCATGTACCTATTTTATTCATCAAATAATAGCTTCCATCCTCTTCAACGAATGGCGACATTCTGGTAGTACATTCGTACTTAACGTTCTTGTCATATACACCTGCAGGATATGCAATATTCATAGATCTCGTATTAAACTTAACCTCTGTCGTTTTACTTGCAATCATAATACTATTCCTCCGTTGTTATTACTACTGCAACATTACCGGATGCCTGCTCACACATAGCCTCCGTTACCGTACCTGTATAAGAAGCAACCTTAGCCGTGTCAGGATTAAGGATATTGCCAGCACTATCCGTGAACACGAAGAAGAACTTCATGTCCTTGTATTTTGTTGTGCTGCCTCTCTTTACAAGAATAGGCGTATAAGTAACACTTCCACCGGAACCCTGCTCGATGGTTTCGTTTTCAGGATTAGGATTCGGTAGGATGTCGAACGGATCACTTGCATCTATGACCGTCTGAACATCCATACCGATAAGGTTTCCATCCTGATATACTTCTACCTTGAATTGCCCCGTAGTATCAACCATGTCGTTTGTAACGGTCAGTGTCTGCTGCGTCTGCCCGTTAAGTACAGCCCATGAACCGGATTGGAGAGTGTACCATTTGTAAGTCTGTCCGGCGTTCAACTGGTCGCTACCTATCCACGCAACAGCCTTCAAAATACAGGAATCACCCTTGTCGGTGAGTGTAAAGAACTTATTGTCGCCTGCCATAATGGTAACACGCTTACTATTTCCAACACCCACCGTAATCGGTATGTTATACACAGCCTGCACCTTGTCGGAGGTATTACCGACCGCAATAGTGGCTTCAGCTTTTATATTGCATGCCGCACCTCCGGATGCTTTGACAAGATTTTTCTTGATCCTCAAAGCAAAGTAATTCTGTACACCAGCCGAATACGGCACACTTTGAAAGTGTCCGGTTTCCCCATTAAAGTTATTCGTTGAGACCTTGTCGCTACCGAATGTCAATTCAGTGTCATTGAAGTACCATTTAACTGAGTTGGGAACAACCAGTCCGGCTGCGACCAATGAAGACGTAATAATGTAACTTAGCATAGGTGTTAATGTTGAAAAATCCGGAGAGATATTAGTCGGGCTACTTGCTGTACCCTGATATTCCTGATACAAGTCACCCATATTCGATTGCAGGAAAGGCATATATACACTACCCTTTCTAAGGAACACAACCTGACGTACTGCACTTGCCTCACTCATCGCCTCCTCCTTCCTGATCAGTTGCTGTTTCATCGTCTACTTCCGGGAACTCCGGCAAGATAGTAGGTTCGTCATCCTTGTATTCATCTGGAGTAGTTACCTCTGCCGGATTATCCATACCGTCTGTTTCCAAACGGGCAGACTGCGGTGTCAAAGCCACACCGCCCACGCGAGCTGCTCTGTCAAAAATCGTATCACCTTCAATCTGATTCAAATCAGCCTGCCACAACAGCACGTTTCCGTCTGCCGTCATGTTACGTATAGCTGTAAGCCCCATCTTATCTGCTACCTGTTTTGTCACTTTCACATAGTATGCCATAATCGTATATTTTTTTAATTGTTGATTCTGTCAAAAAGTACATTTCCGTCTGCGTCCTGCAAAACGGATCCGTCCGTATCATCTACAAGTATAGCTTGCGGACCACGATCCTCGACCTCAACTTGCAGCATCATACCGGGAATAAATGTAATCGTAGGTTTGATGCCCTCAGCCTGCTTGCTATAACTCTGTGAATACGGTGATTTGACATTCCAGAGAAATCTTAGCCATTCTTCCGGATTAGGGACAACACCCATTCCGTCAGTGACGAACGCTTCCAGTGTAATTTTCTCCGTTCCTCCGGCAACCTGCGTGGGTGCTCCCTTCCAGTCGACTTCCACTTCTGGTATACGACGCCGGATGGTAGTTGTTGCAGTAGGAGCATCGTCAGGAGGAGCAGAAGGTAAGCTGCCATCTGCCGAATACCCCAGCTTACAGACGTATGTCTGTTCCTCCCCTATGTAATCCTGATTGATTGTAAGAGTATTGTGGTCTATTGCTTCAACTTCCCAGTCATTGTCACCATTCCCATCCGTAATAGGTTCCAGACTTCCTTCGTTCATACGGAACCAGAAGAACTTACACTTCTGCTTGTCTGAGGCTATGTCAGATTCACCGGCAAACACGGATGCAGTTATCTTACGTGTCAACGGATTGCGTAACGGATTCCATGCCACGGTTGCAGGACTGTCAATCTTCAGAACCGGTGCCGGGAGTGTTGCGTCCGATACGGGAATGACCGTACTCATGCGGAATACATATACCTGATTGGTACGGGTATCGACATATTCTGCGTAAAATTCAAAAGCCAGCGATGAAGCAGCTGGAGGATTACGTTTTACCTTAATCTGTCCCTTAGAATCTCCCTCTGTGGTTATCTCGTAGTCGATATTTTCAGAACTAATCAATGTGCGCTGGGTTCCGACTATCTGATACCACTTCATGTTAGTAAGGGAGGCATTTACCGGACCGCTCTTCAGATAGGAATCCGGATCGGTTGCATTGCACCGCGGAAACAGGACGAGAGGTGTAAGATAATAATCAGGTGTATATTCCTTAGTGTCCGCACTGTATACCTGCCGTGCCGGAACACTACCAACAACCTCTATACTTCCACTAATCTGAAGAGGTGTGTAGTTGACATCCAATCTTTTTGTTTTACTTTTTATTCCCATATTATAGCACGATAATTTGTATCAGATTATATTCTGAAAATCCATATACTTTCCCAATTTTTTCGGCAATATCAGAATCATTTAAAAAGGTATCACTTGATACACCTCGAACATATTCCTTTCCGTTAGATTCGAAAATGACAAGATATAAGCTATTTAAAAAGCTCCTTATAACATTACCGTTAGCATCTGCTCTTATTGTATTTTTACAAATTCTTTCCACCATATCATAATGATTTAGAATGTTATTGTTTGTTCTGCTATTTCTGTCTGCTGACCATCACGAAGTAAAGCCATTGCCTTGAATGAACATACCATTTTAGTCCTTCCAAATTCGACTCCCAAATCGTCCGGTGTTAGTGTAAGAGTCTTACCTGCATCAGCTCTCTTGATCGCCCAAGCATTATCCTCAGATACGTTGCCCGTATCTCGCGTCCAGGTTACATCCGTATTAAGTATGCTGTCTGTCACGTCACGGTTGTAAAGTTGTCCGGTTACGGTTAAAGTCGTAAATACTACTTCTTCCTGAAGCTGACTCCCGTCAAACTGCCAACCGTTTTCGCTTTCAATGTCAATAGTAAATGCCGGATTCCCCTCAATCATCGCCCAGCCGGTGCTGGCATAGCGAGGTTCGTCAGTCGTCCCTGTGACAAGGCATTTCCAACGACAGCCGTAATGCCAGACAGTATCTACCGTTTCTTTTCCAGCCGTATAAGGAGTATCACTCTGAGCTACCTCCAATGACCAAAAGCCACGGTCATTGAGTTGTACGACAACTACACCTTGATAGTCTATTCGCATGAGGTCCTGTATGGCAATACCACGACAATAGACATAAGACTGGAGATAGTTTATCGGAAGATTGTCAAAGAGGGACAACCGTTTCAGCTTACCGATAATGATGCTGTAGTTAGATTCGGAGAGTATAGGTTTCGTTACACCATCCAGCATACAGATACAGCCTTCGTACGATGATATGTACCAGAATCCTTGTCTTTCTTCGTCTACGGCATTTCCACGACGGGTAATCACCATACCGACAGCGGGTTCATAGTTTTTCCCTCCAGGAACCTCTTCATCAGGATAGAGCACGACATTCAGTTTGTTTTCTGCCTGCATGACACTAAGGACACGGAACCAGCTGTCATAATATTCTCCGGTTGAGTTAAGATTATTCACAGAGCCGTAACTTACGTCCTGAGCTTTGAATGCTGTGATATCATTCTCCCAGCGATGTCGGAGATACAGGTCATACGTACCGTCCGACAGAAGTTCAATACGTTCGATGGTTCCTGCCTCGGAGTAAGTGACGTTGCCTTCCTGAGAAAACCACCGATTGTAGATAAGTTCCTTCACAATCATTGCACCACGCACCTCCAGTCTCTCGAACTGACCACGTCCGTCCGGGAATATTCCAGCTCCCTTACCGGCAATCATTGAATCGATAAACTCACCGAATTTCAATAAGAAGTTAGTTCCGTCCGACTGGTCCTTTCGAAGGAACATTTTTAATGCCCGTAGTGCAGAAAACGTATTACTATCACTTGGAGCAGTTGAATCGTTTACTTTGATAAGATATACGCCGCCTTTTCCAAAATATGTTTGTCCCTTGTAGGTTAAGGACTCGACATCACTTTCAATTTCACCGATGCGAGAGTAAGGCATACTTTCCCCAATCGTGTAAACTGGAGAATCCCACGGAATATCAAGATTCATTTCCCATCCCAAGACACGTGAAATGCGTCCATTTTCAAAATATGTATCATCTACGAGATTGATACGTTGACCAAATTCGAAAGTTCGTGAAATCAAATCCTCTTTAACCCATGAGCTTCTTAGGGTAGTCGGATAGGTGCCGTCATCCTTTTTTACCTTATCGGCGTACTTCTGCGCCTTTTCCTTCAATTCCTGCTCGGCTTCTGGAATATATTGGTCGGACACCAATTGGATATCAAAACCTGAAAGAATATATTCATCGCCGTTGGCAGGATACATCATATCATCCGGTAATGGTCGGCCATAATCTTCATTGCGGACAATCTCCCAAAGTTGATCTCCCCGACTTTCATCTTTCGGCTTGGGATTGAAGATTACGCCAAACTCCATACCATTCAGCTTCCCTGACTGAAACTGAATTTTCAATTCTTCACCTTCAAGAATATACTCTTCTTTGAACTCTAACCCAGCATCCTTGTAGCGATAGTACGTAATAGTTTCTTTCGTGCCGTCCTCATTCTCCACTTCTTCGGTTCGTGTGTGTACGTCTAATAAAGTGCCAACACGCCGGGGATAGACATCATCAAATACCACCACGTTCTCGATGGCTTCTTCCTGCGACATACTCTCGTATGCATCAATATAGGGAGTGTCAGCCGGAAGCATAAGCCGTTTCTGGACTACGCCGTTCACCACTACCTGCTCATCGGTCGGACGGTAGTTTGTGGGGATATTCTTTGTTGAACCAAACGCATAGATACGGGTGGCATAAGTACCCTGGCTTTCGCTGCGGGTGATAGACGACGCTTCGACACCACGCTCGATTTTAACGGCATCACCGAACTCATTTCGCCCAAAATGTATCACGTTGTCCGTTATCCAGCAATCGCAGTTCCACTTATCCTCACCCGCCATTGAGAATAAGGCATCCAACAAGTTCATGTTGTCGTAGGTCATCGCCACGGCCTTATTCTCAACAGTATCGTCTATGCTGAAAGTAAAGTCTGCCCCACGGTAAGTATATCCTAAGGCTTTCAGATTACGAAGGAACACTCCGAGCTGCACATCAAGGGCTGCTGTAAGCGACCAGGATGCTTCATTTCCTGCATGTTCCGGAGTGTATTTAAATATTTTATTCTTCCACTTCCAGTAATAGGCGTTCATCTGGAGATTATAATCATAGCCGCCAGTTGAAGTGTTGTAAGTAGGCTTCTGAAGGTCAGTTATCTCATAGATTTTCGCCAGCTTTCCACCTAATGATTCATCAAGGACACCGGATAAATCTACATAATCACCAAGTTTAAATTGCACAGGCTTAGCAACCGAAAAAGGAAGAATTATATAGTCTTCCTTCATCAGAGTGAACTTTCCTTTAGCTCCCTTATTAATAGAGATGGAAAGTCTTGTTTTACCTGATATGTCTTTAATGTCTATCATATCCCCAAAGTTCATAAATAGAAAATGGAAGCCCTAAAAATCAGGACTCCCATTTGAAACAATAAGGTGAATGTTTGTTATTCGCTTCTGTCCATAGGATTCGGTTCCTCGAACTTGCTTGAAAATTTACCAAAACAGCGGTCAGAACTCATCCCATAAGAAATGCTTTTTCCAAGATAAATCAACTTGTATATTTCATCTCCCAATGCTGGAACTTTAATATTTACGGCACCTTTTTCCAGTTCTGTCTGAAAAGCTTTTTTCTTTGATCGGTAATCGTTTTCTGAATTTCCCTCGATCGTAAACTGGAGAGTGATTTCACGCGAATCTACTTTTGCGTTGTCAGTAATCACACGTTTGCCATGTTCCAGTCGGCTTTCATCCTCAATATAGTCTTTCATCTCATTGAATCCGTCGATTGCATCGAGAAAACCGTCGCCCATGCGGACACCCCATGTTGTCAAGGCATCTCTATCGTTAATAATTAAATCCCCACTCATATTAATACCTTTCCTGTTCCATCGTTAATAATCTCATAATTACCACTAATATTCTCTATACGGACAACTGCATAATTACTTATTGTAATACGAACATTGCCACTGTGCATGATAATTACTTTATAAGCTTTATCCGTACCTTGAAAAGTCAATTCAGCAGTACCGCCGATTATTGCCTTATCCTCGTTTACTGCTTTCACATTTTCTTCTATATGTACTCCGAATGACTCTACATTCCCTTTCATTGAGCGAAACATCTCCAGTGAAGGGTAATTAATACTTTTACAGAACTCACATCCCTGAGGAGAGAAAAAAAGCCACACAAGACTTTTCCAATCTGTAGCCTTAGATGATTGAGAACATGCTCCTAATCCTATCGCTTTATTTAAAATATCCTTTACTTCTATCATAATCTTGATGTGTTACGTTTTACTTCTTCTATATCTTTTTGTATCTGTTTAATTGGCTTAATAATCTCACCTGTATTTTCTCTGATTTGCTGCAATTCTAAATAGGAGTTAGCTAATATAGTGCGTGTTTCATCAGCAATATTACACATACCCTGCGTCTGAGTAATTAAGCTGGAAATTGATCCGCGCAGTTCTGTAATAGCAATTGTCTGTTGTTGGGTAGCTGTTTCTATGCGAAGGTTTGATTCATATACAGCAGTAAATCTCCCACTTAATTCACCAGCATCCTCATGAGTCATTTCTGTACCGAAACCTCTACCGGAGGCAGATTGTTGCTCTTTGGAGTCATCCTTCATAAGGCTATCAGCCCAACCAAATTGTTTATCCAACTCTTTCTGGAGTTCTTCAGCCATATTGTAGATATAATTTTGCTCCCATCCTGAAAGGACATTATCAGCATAGAATTCCTGAAGTTTTTGCCTTATTTTCTCCATTGATCCAGAAGCTTGAATTGCAGATTTAATAGACTCTGTAACCATCTGGCGCATTATATTTTTCACTGCGTCTTTTGCTGACTCGGCTCTATCTTCTCCGTTAGACCAAGCCTCTGCATATGCAGAAGCGAAGTCTTCTATAGCAGTTTTTACATCTTCTCCAAAAATAGCGTCTACAGCTTTTTCTTTATTTTCTTCAATCAAATTATTGATTTCTTCAATTTGCTGTTGCCATTCTTTAATACGGTCATTATCTGTCTTTTTTTTATCTTGTTCTTCCCTAATCTGTTGTTGAATGAGAACCTTTTGCTGCTCTAAAAGTTTATTTTGCTGATCAATTAAATTAGAAGCATCTTTAGAATATGCCTTTTCAATGGAATTACCAAGTCTCTCATATGATTTCTCAAGAACTTCAATTTGATCTTGTAATTCTTGAATGCGTTTTTCATTCTTTTTATCATGGATTTTTGCTATAGAAGAAGCAAGTGAACTAACCAAACCTATAGCAGCACCTGCTGCTGCTCCCCAAGGGCCAAATGCAGATCCAGCTTGTGCTCCTTGCATTGCAGAATTAGCAGCATCCATAGCAACGTTAATACCTTCTGCAATATCTGTAAAAGTATCATTACCAAAGGCATCACCAAGAGAAGAAAATGTATCAGAAAGGAATGATCCTACCTGCATAATCTCGTTCATGCCTTCTTGAATATCAAAGAGGGACTCTTTCAGCTTCTTTGTATCATCTCCAGACATGAAGATTTTCTTCAATCCGTCTGCAACTTTATCATAAGACGGCCTTAGATCATCCGCTGCCTTTCTGTTATCCCTTAATGCATCAGAAATATTCTTTAGTTTTTCAGGTGATTGGCTCCATACTTCAAAAGTTTCTTTGGTTATACCCAATTCTAAGCCTTTTTCTTCATTCCATTCACCAGATTTCAAAAACTCTAAAGCAGCTTTACCTTTCTCATTGATATCTTGTAAATCTTTTAGAGTTTTATCCTTCATATCACCGAACAACAGGGAAATTGACGATGTGGTCTTTGTAGCTTCAATATCTAAATCAGAAAGAGTACGTTTAGTTTCTTCATCTATGCTTTTTTTCTCCCATTCGTTCTTTCCTTTCTTCTTTTCTTCACTCAGTGCTATAATAGCATTGCGTTTATTAATATATGTTCCATAAGCTGCAAGATATTCATTCATGGATGTCTTTAATTGCTCAGGAGTAAAACCACCTTCAAGTTCAGAAATACCTTTATCATATTTACTTTCAGCATTGGTATATCGTCTTGAAATTTCAATAGATTGTTCTTGTGTAAGTTTACCGCCATTTTTACCACCCCACTCTTTCTCTAATTTCTGAATTTCTGCATACTCTTTCTGGTAATCCAGCTCAATCTGTCTACGCTTCTTTTCAGAACCTTCTTCCATCAGGTTTATTTCATCCTGCTGGTTCTTGAAACGAAGCTGAAGGAGTTCTTCTGCAAGCTGTTGCTGCTCTTTCTTTTGTCGCTCGGAGTCTTTTAAAAATGTGCTAGAATCAGAATACTTTTCAATCTGGGACTGAGCTTCTTGTATCTGCTGAGTATATCTATTCCATTCTTCAGAATTTTTCTCAGATACATCTAACGCATCACGAGCCGCTTCAGCTTCTTTCTTTTTATCTTCCCAATACTTTTTGTTTTTTGTTTCATCATTTGTCTTTCCTCTATTATTCAGTTCCCGTTCAATAGCTTGCTTCTCGGCTTGCAACTGTTCGTTGGTCTTGATACCAGGCAATATTCCATTCAATATTTTGCCATTTTTGACAGAATTTCCTAGCTTTTGAGCATTTTCCAAACGTTTCATCAAACGTTCTCTCACGTCCACCTCTTTTTGAAGCTGCTCATTAGAATAGCCAGAAAGGTCTGAGAGTATTTCATCATGTCGTTTCTTATTAACCTCCTCCTGTTTCAGATCACGCTGCTTAATAAGATTGTTCTTTTCATTAACCAATGACTGTACGGATAATCCAGCACCAGACTGCGATGCCGATTTAATGGCTTCATTCAGTTTATTGATTTCCGCATTCAATCTATTTAGTTCTTCTTGATCGGAAACATTTCTTCTTCGTTCATCTTCCTCATTAATTTGTTTTTTTATATTCAAAATATCACGAAGCATGTCTGCCTCTGTTTTATATTTCTTGAATATGTCTGGATATTTTTGCTCAAGACGAATCAATGCTTCTTTTCTGTCTTCAGTAGAAGACTGTTCATCCTGCGCTACTGACAAAAGCTTTCCAATTTCTTCCTTATGCTCTGCCTCTTTCCTTGCTGCCTCCTCAACAGATTTATTGTATGCATCAATTCCCTTCTTGCATTTATCAAGATTACTAGCATAATTTAACAAAGCGGCACTCGTGACTACCACAACTGTTGCTATCGCAGCATACGGATTAACGCTCATTGCCAAATTCAATGCCTTTTGCGCTACAGTCTGTGCTTTAGTTACAAGTATTGCAAGCTCCATACGTGCAGTCAACGCATCTTGAGTAATTCTCGTAACAATTAGAGCCGTTTTATAAGTTCCATAAGTAGCTATCAATCCCAATAAGACCTTACCTACCGTTTCATAGTTCTCAATCAGCCCCTTCACAGCAGATATTCCGGAGGATGCTATTCCTTGTGTGTCCTTACCGATTTCATTGAGCATGGTGTCCCAAGCATCCCCAAGATTACTTAACTGCCCCGTAAGAGATTTTGACTGCTCCTGCATCAAATTATAATAGATTCCGGATTCGCTGGTCATGTTCTTGAATGCCTGTTCTACTTCCTTAAAGCCGACCTTACCTGCTGTGACCAAACCGGAAACTTCGTCCTTTGTAACACCAAGAACCTTTGCCAGTTCTTCATAAATAGGGATACCACGTCCTGCAAATTGACGAATATCTGTGGCATAAGCTCTACCCTGCGTCCTTAATGTACCATAGAGATAAGCAATTTCACTGAGTTGAGATCCAACACCAGCCGCAACATTACCAAGCATCACCAGTTCATCGCCAACACTCTCTGCGGATGATCCATAAGCCAACATTTGTTTAGCAGAGGATGCCACTCCCTGGAGATCAAAAGGAGTTTTCGCGGCTATATCCACCAGTTCTGACATCAACTTATCTGCTTTTTCCTTACTTTTTAGCATGGTTGAAAAAGCAATTTCAAGTTGCTGGAACTGCCCTCGTACATTAACAAGCTCTGTAACAAAGTTTTTCAAGGCTGTAACCCCACCAATCACGCCTAATACTTTTGTCAAGGAAACGGACATCTTTTCATTGGCTTCTACAGTTTCACCTGCTTCCTCTTTGAAAGCTGCATATTCATCTTTCAATTTTTTTACTGTAAGACGTGCCTCTGCCTGCTGTTGAGTAAGTCCAAACAAAACATCTTTCTGCTCCCTTAACTTATTGGTTTGAGCTTTTACCTGCTCCGACATACCACTGGTATCACCACCCGACTTTACAGTTTCTCGGTATTTCTCTTTCAGTAAAGCAAGCTCATTTTGTAATTGCCTAATGATCCCCCTTTGTGATGTAATATTTGCTGAGAGGTTGTTTACTGTTTGTGAAGCGCTGTAAATTCCATTTTTGAAATCGTGCTCCATTACGGCTCCAGCCTTGGCCGCCTCAGTCACCAGCCCCATCATTTGTTGGCGAGCAGATGCCAGTTGAGTTTCCAATGCCTTGGCGGCTGCGGGGGATTTGTTCACGTCCATCTTTTTGAGTTGGGATTCCAACTTCTCACATTCCTTCCTCAGACGGATAACCTCATCATAATCTGAACTGACTTTAAAGTATAGTGTAGCCATATCTATTTCTTGTTTCTTCTTCCGCGCGAAGCCATGTCCTTACCCTTCACCTTTGTAACCTTCGTCCCTGTAACGGTATGGAGCTTGTCACGCTGCATTAATACTAAGTTTCTGTATGGTATCTCGTAGACCACCTCCCGGTATGACAGATGCAGATTTTCCATGAACGACGCTATCTGCCCCAAGAGAGTATCATTTCCTACAACCTCGGTTTCGCTGCCAGCAGACTTACGTTCTTCGCCAAGCTGACAGCTTTCAGAAAAACCTTTGAGTCAATCATGGACAATGCTTCCTCCAAAGCGTTCACGTTCTCTTCGTATGTTCCATTGGCTAACTCCTCACTCAAACTCTCATCACCTGTAATCAACCACGATAATGCCTTACTATACGCTCTACTCTCTCCTAAAGAGAACAGAACTTCTTTCAGATTGTCCGCTTCTTGTACTCCAGACAAATGAGAGATTGCACCTGATAAATTGTTAACAGTAGGAGGATAAACAGTATATGCTTTCCCATTAACAAATACTGTTCTAAAGTCACTGCCAATAATAGATTCTGATATAATTTTTGCTCCTTGATTCATAACTAAAAGAAAAAGGGTGAAGCCGAAGCCCCACCCATTAAACATCCTGAAAACTAACCGCCACTTTCTTGAGCGAGAGTTATTTTCTTCTCAACGGTCTTGAAAGCATCAGACAGGGAGGTAGGTATACTTCCTGACTGTGTGGTATAGCCTGCCTTTGATACTTCATAGGAAACGGATATCCCAGATTTCACCCTCTTGGTCTTGACCGTTTGCCCGTCCAGCTTTACTGTTGCATCTGAAGGCGTTGCTACGACCTTTACATCAGTTCATGCCTCTTTAACTTCTTCGGAATCGAACCAATACTCCGGCGCAACTGCCGAATTTTTCGGCTCTAACTCCACAGCACTTACAGGAAGGCCAATAGCCTTGTCCGTAGTTGCTTCACGGGCACCGATGTCGGCACGAGGAATGACACAATACTGATCGTCTTCAGTCTGGGCTACAATCAACTTTTCGATGTTCACCTTACCTCTCGCACGCTTCCAACCCTTGTCGGTGTTGATGACGTCGCCGCCCATAAGGTCTTTCTTGGTCGGATAATCGTACTCGCCAATGGTAAAGTTAACGGTCACATCGCCCATCTCCTTGTCGCTGCGATAAGTCTGACCGGTAAGCTCGTTCTTGTAGTTGGTGCGGCTTGCCTCTGCTTCTTCGAGCGTCCACGTATCCTGATGGATATTCTTTACCTCTTTCAAGGTTTCGCCCTGCAAAAGAGTGTACAAAGCTTGGCCGGTCAAATCGGCTGTAATAGCACTTGTTTCGCCATACCAAAGTTTCTTGATATTCACGGCTGTGATTTTCTTTGCTTCTGCCATATTATTTCACATTTAAAACTTCAAACAAAATTCTTACATTCACATAGTGACACTTTAAGGCTGTGCCCTCCTCTGTCCCGATTGTGTCGATGGAATAATGATAGGTAGTACCGTCACAACGCCCTGTCATACCGTCAAATAGTCCTTGAGCCTGTTTCTCGAGTTCATTCAGCCGGATGGTATTGGCTTCGCCTTCATTCAGATCAGGAACACAAAGGTTCACTTCTACGAAAGACTTCTTCCAGTACGTTCCCGGTTGTTGTTTCTTTGCGTGAATGACAATCCTTTCGGATTTCAATTCGCCCGTCAGTTTCTTTCCATGAGGGACAATATCAATGCCGAAAGGCTGGCAATCACGGTAGAGTATGTTCGCTATGTCGGTGGTTACTATCATTGTACAATCTCCCAATCTTCTGCAAATACATCACTGATGGATGGAACCCATGAATCAGCACGTCCAGTATTCTCATTGTAGATAAGGCACTGGCTTGTATAGTCAATGAAGCCCTTTCCTTTAAGGATAAGGTCTTTGGCTGACTGTGGAAGCGACTGCATCTTCGGAATAATGTTACTATCAATATGCGCCGGAACTTGCTTGATAACAAACAATCCTTTACCATTCCAGCCTGTTCTTCTGATGGCAAATCCTTTTGCTAAAAGAACAATAGCTATTGAAAATGACAAACAGCCGAAACCACCATTTCCACTTTCCATCTTAGTGTATCGCTGGTTCAGTACGCACTGATATTCAGCCATGATTTTAGCCTGCGCTACAAGCATAGCTTTTGTAGCTTCATCAAGTCCTTCAAACTTCTCTGTACTGGCAAAAGCTTGAAGCTTTTCAAGTTTAACAGTAAGTTCTTCTCCTTCAATTAGCATACGGTCAAGTGCAGTATCGGCAAGCTTGTATTCCTCTTCAAACTCTTCCGCTGGTAACCAGTTTTCATAACCATCTTTGTACATCACATGATAACCAGCCCTAATCTTTTCGGCTTCCGATGGAGCTCTTCCAACTTGCAGCAATCCTTTACTATAAGCTTCTCCCATTGTCATAGGTTCTGCTTCTACCTGTTTTGTACCAATGTATTTCTTCATTTGACTTCTTCCTTTAATCGTTTCTCAGCAAATAGGGCTGCACCAGTCAGGACTTCGTATCCTTTGGATTCTACGAAAGATGCGTATTCGGCTTCATTCCTCAACTCCAAGCCGTCATCCTGAACTGAATACTTGTTTGACTTACGGAGCGTTCCGGTCCGGTTCCGATAACTGCCATTCTTTACAGCATAATCGACAGCTTCCTTTCCTACCTTATCCTCAACGGCTTTCACTTCGGCATAACCTTGCTCGAAAAAGCCATCCACGTCCGAAAAATCAAACTTTACATCCATAGCTCTGAGTAACCAAAATAATTCGTATTCTTGACCATGTAAACCTTGCCAGTTCCCCGGATATTCTCACCGTCCATACATCTTACTTCATCACCAGCCTTCAGGGAGATTCTTTTCTCGCAAACAACATGGAAATTCGGTCGGTACACCTCGCCGTTCTCCGAAGTAAACTCCTTGGTGGAGTTATCGTCACACCGGCACCTACACACGTCCTGCCAGCTTTCTCCACCGGTTCCGGGAATAGGCCGGCCAAACTCGTCGGTTCCCATCGGAATGATGACTTTAATCTGTAATGTATGCGGAGCGAATATCATAGGAATCTGACTTTAGGTTTATCTGACAGCGTGTCTTCAAGACCGTACTTCTTACACAAGAAAGAGTAATATTCCTTCAAGCCCTCAATATTCCAGGACATAGAGAAACCGTTCTCGCTGATGGAAGTGGCACGGAGTAATAGAGAGGGGATGGACTTCGCCATAGCCACCGAAACCTGTCCGATGTTTGACGGGCCCATCTCATCCTCTCCGCTTATCCCTGAAGACAGACTTATCTCCAAAAGGTCAGCCTCCGACAAGTTGATGCCGAAGGTCTGAAACTTCTGTGATATATAGTCTTTTACTATCATGCGTTCATGGTGGTCAAATCGAAGTTCACAATAAGGTTCGGGTTCGTAATCTGAGGAATCCACTCTGCAGTGTATTCCAGATAACGGCCGTTCTTGTCCTTGTAACCGGAAATAAGCATATCACCGTCTGCCTGGGTGTAGTTACGTCCCGGTACGCCGTCCACTGCTTCGTACGGAGTGTGGAAACGCATATAACCGACCTTATCCTGCGGAAGCAAGGTGATACGGTCGTCGGTGTAAATCTGTACGTTCTTTCCGGTCTGGTCTTTTACGTAATCTTCCTTGATTTCAATGGCCGGAAGCCCGATGCCAGTGAACACTTGGGAAGCCAGTTGAGAGGTAATCAACCCGGTTGAAAGATACATCTCATTTCCTGTAAGCTGCATCTTGAACTTGTCACCAAACTCAGCCGATCCGATGATATTCTTTACGAAAGTTCCACGAGACATGATCATTTTCTGGAAATTACCATAGTCCGCTTTCAGTGCATTAATCTGCTGCTGCAAATAGGTGATGAAGTTCGTCTTCGCACCAGTATCAGGCTTAATGAACTTGAATGGCAATTCAATGTTAAGCAGATCAATACCTCCGGCATTGTCGTCCTTGTTCTTGACTGTTGCTTCTCCGGTCATCAGAAGTGAACCTACGATAATATCCATGCGCTTGTGCGCTGCTAAAAGTACCTGGCGGTAATCGTCGTAGATGAAGTTCACAATTTCCTGCATGGCCGCCACTTGATCGGCTGGTTTTGCCGCATTGAACTTGTCAATTAAGTCCTGCAATTCAGACAATCGGTCAATGGAGATTTGATAAGCATCACCCAAATAAGCGATCTCACCATATCCTGAACCGATATTTCTACGTTCACGAATCGGTTTCTCTCCATAACGGGAATTGATAGAACCAGCCATCACGCCCGTAACCTGACCGATATAGTCTTTGAACACACGAGTTGTCGTTCTACGGAAGTCCAAGTACTGCTGCCAGTATATTGTATCCTTACGGGTCTGAAGGACGCGCTGGATAACGGCGTTAACGATGTTAGGGTCGTTAAACAGGGTATAAATAGTTAGCATCATATCTTAGTCCTCCTTTCTTTATTTACTTGCGATAATACCTGCTGCTCTTAATGATGCGAGAAGAGCGTTGATTTTGTCTTTTTCATCACCACCTGCTGCATCATCTACTTTTGTACCTTGCTTTACCAATCCTAAAGTGCTTGAGTTAGCTGCCTGATAGGTAGTGTTATTATCAGTCCAAGGAACTTCCACATAAGCCTTATTGCCTTCAACCGCAACCGGATATTTCTTCCCGGTTTGAGCAAATCCAAGCTGGATTCCACCCAATGCAGAAGATGAAGCTACAGGAAGTGTGTAGTTATTGGCGTTGGCTGTGATACCGTCCAGCTTCTTCTTGTCCGCTGCACTCATCAATCCGCTTGCAGATTGCGTAGCCTCAGTGTAAACCGTTCCTTTTGAAGTTTGCTTTACATCGGGAGCGTTGAACTGGAAGTGTGGCATATTTGCCTTGTCGATGTCCGAGAAAGGCATCACCAACTTAGTCGGCTCAATCTCAAATGCTCTCATCAGAAGGGCAACCAGTACGACACCATCCTCTACCTGCTTTCTTTCATACAAAGCCGAGTTTGCAATAACTTTTGGAGTTGTGCCGTTTACTGCTGTAGCTTCATAGAGTACAGTACCAGCTTCCAAAGTATCACCAAAGTCTGCTGCTAACGTCAACTTGTCGAAAGCCTCATCTGATTTGTCGATGGAGTTGATGGTTGCTCCATGTGCACCGTTTCCAAGATGCATACCCACATAAGCCAAAGAGTTTTTCTTGATTTTCAATGTGGTGTTGGAACCGGTTGTAAATTTCTCATAGACTTCCACACGGATAGCCACCTGAGCGGTTTTCTTTACAAGGTCGGCGGCAATCGGCGTGAAGGATGGAAGGAACGAACCAGCTACAAGGTTGGTCGTGTCCAGCTTGTAAGGCCCTCTGCGTCTTACACCTGTAGAAACGTCATAACGTTCCTCGATGGACGGTTCAGGCTCAATGTTGTACTTAAATCCTGCTGACATAAATTACTTGTTTTGTTGTTCGACAATAGATTTTGTGTCCGCCTCAATCATTTTGGCGAACTCGCTCGCTTCCTTCTCCTGCTTCTGTTCGGCAGTTTCAGGAGCTTTGGAGAACTGAAACCCGCTGTTAGACATATCCTGCTTCATGTCCTTGAAATAAGTATCCAAGTCCGTGTTTTCAGGAATGTTGCGGTCTTTCAGCATAAATTCGGGAATACCGTACTTCTTCGCCACCGCCGAGATTTGAGAATTACGCTGCGCCTGCGCTTTCTCTGCTTCGTAAACAGACAACTTTTCAGAAAGAGTCTTGTTGGAATCAATCAAAGCCTGGGCCCATTCAGGGACTTCGTCCTTTTTCTCATCCTTTTTTTCGTCTTTCTTTTCTTCCGGATCCTCGATCGGTTTTCCGTCTTTCAGTCCATGCTTCTTCTCGTAGTTAGAAACAGCGGAAGTCTGTGCCTGTCCTGCACGGAAATCACCATAATTTTGCATCACGTCCTGAAATGAAATACCCTCAACAATGGAGGTTACCTTCGTTTCGTCCGTTACACCCTCAGCCTTTTTCGTAGCTATACGGGTAAGTGTGGCATTATCTGCCCCAGAGAATTTCTGTTGCAGTCCTGCCAAGATTTGTTCAAAGATTGTCATACCGTATGAGTTTGATTAATAATTTTCTACGGTAAATTTATGGAGAGATATATGTGAGAGGAAATTTTAAGGTCAACGATACGAAACAATTGAGAGATTGTTCGTTTTTAGGTAAAAAGAAAGCGTGACTACCTGAGTAATCACGCTGGATCATCATTCAATTATACTTTTAAAATTTCAATATAGCTGCTTCTATTTCTTTTTTGTCAGAATCTTTTACGTTCCTTAAAGCATTCAGAAAAGGTAAAATTAAAGAGTCATCAACCATGAACCAGACTGGGTTTTTAAATAACTTAGGGTATCCAGGATCATCTCCATAACCATTCCATCTCATTGCCATTCTTCTTTCTCCATTTTCCCAAATACCTATCGCTATAGAAAAATCATCATTTTCAAATACAACATTCTCAACCTTAAAATTACTTGGATTAACATCTTTCGCTTTCATTGTACTACCCTCCTTTATATTTAATTAATAATCACAACAAATTTATAGCTGCCAATTCTTCTGTCAGCGCATTAATTCCTTTCTGAATTTTTTCCAACTGTTGTTTGCGTGGTTTGTGTACTCCAGCCGCATAATGCCACAACTGGCGTTCATTGATTCCTGTTATCCGGCTCAAAGCAGCCTTTGTGAAAATACTACTGTAATAGTTAATGAAGGTGGCTGCATCTATCTTGAACTTCAAGGTGAACTCTCCCTGCAATACTTCCACTGGAGCGATATTCATTTCCTGGCATGACTCCAGATAAAGTTCAACAGCATCCTTCATGTTCTTCTCGATTTCCTTCACGTCGTTGCCGACAGTAATCACAGGAGCACCTTCAATGTAGGCACTAAGATTATTTCCAGCATGTTCTACAATCACTTCTACGGTTTTCATACGACCTCCTTTTTATCGTTAAACAAAAGAGGCGGGGGCTATTTTAGCCCCGCTTGCCTCAGAATGTTGTAATAAGTGCCTTTCTCAACGCCTTTTTTGCCGTGGTCAGGGACAATAACTACATGACTACCATCAGTGTAAACCATGTGACTACCTTTCTGCCTCACGAACCAAAAGCCATTTTCAGTAAGCAGCGTTACAACGTCTTTAACTGATTTGTAGCTCATAGCGTTTAAGACTTAATTACGATGCAAATATAGTAAAATAACGAATAATAAAGAAATAAATATTCGTATTTTTACTATAATTATTATAAGGTATCAAGATAGTCATATAAAGCAGGAAGGTAGTCACGATCAAATTCAAATTGCGTAGCGGTGTACGGGAGTCCTGTAACAGATACGTTATCTGATTCATCGCCCCACTCACAATTCTCTCGTTTGCCAACTTTTTTACCATCAGCTTTATCTCTAATCCATTCCCAAATCAGTTTTCCCAATTGAGCCGTACTTTTATCATCTCCTTTATGTTGTTTCCGACAATACAAGATAAACTCATCATTTCCCATTTTGATTGGTTTTCCCATAACTCTTTTATATTTTAAAGTTAAACATACGCACAAATATATAAATATGAATCTAAAAACAAATCATACAAAAAATAGCGGTACCTCGAAAGATACCGCTATATATTAGTCTATATTTTAAATTTTTCCCAGTTCATTTTGTATAAACCCCGCAATTTTTCTGACTAAATTGTTCTATTCTTAAGATTCTGATCTGTTTCCTTTCAAAGAGGAAAGCTGTTTCTGTTTTTCTATGTCGTTTTTCTGCTTCTCTGCCTGCTCTTCCTTGATGGCTTCAATCTCATCCAAAACCGAATCCACATTCCCCACAAAGGTGATGGCCCGCTGCTGTGACCAGATTTCACCGTCCTTAGCTTTGATTGCTGTGTCTATCTTGTCCTTGATGTCCTCCAGCTTATACGGCTGCATCTGCACATCCACGTCAATGGTCTCAGAGGCCGATTCGAGTGTGGAATTTACGGAACCCAACGCAGAAACAAGAAAGTTCACCCGTCGTTGCATGAACTCCCCTACTGTTTCATTCAGATTCTCCACATTCAGGTGGGTAGACATGAATACATAATCGAAAGTCACACCGGATACGGCATTACCTGTACCTTTCAGGGAGTCAAAAGAGATTCTGGGAGTATTGGTCAGTCCGTAAATCTGACTTAACAAGGTTTCTACCTCAAACTTGATGGTGTCAGGCACCTGTGACCAGGTAAGGTACTGGGCATTTGCTCCCTCCCCGGTCAGCTCGACCACCCGATTCTTGAACTCACCGGAGAAATTCTCCACATTTCCAAACAACATAAGGATCGGGAAAAAATGATAGTCGATGCAGTCCGCATAACTAGAAAGAAGCTTCTCCAGTCTTACACGTAAAGATTTTATCTTCTCGCAATAAGCTTCCGGACGATACATGTAGATCACCGGCATTTTCTTGAACCCATGTGCGAAAGAACCCTTGTCGACCCAGTTACTTGTCAGTTCCCACTGGTAAACCATATCCTTGATGATGGTCATAAAACAGGTGATTTCTACATCATTCAAGTCTTTTTTCTTGTATTCACGAGAGAGAGCTACTAAATCCCCCTGATCGTTGAAAAATGGATATAACTTATCACCTCGAAATGGTGACCAGATAGCACTCTTCAAACGGTATTCAGGCTTTGACTTGCCGAAGATTCCGGAAATCTTACGTTTGAGCTTAGCCCAGAAACCATCATCTTTCACTACATACCAGTACTCGGCCACTTCCTGCTCGGCCAGCCATGCACGCACGACCTTCTTGTTCTGGTATTTCAGTTTATTCTTCTTGAATACCTGCTTCAAGGCAGAAAGAAGACTTTCTTCCGACTGGTCCGGCTGGCAGTCTAGAACCGGTTCTGTTCCGACTGTGAAGGCAGTCTGAATGTTCACTATATCCTGCTCGATAGGAAGGGCAATTCTATTCGGATCAACTTCTTTCCTTACCGCCGGTTCCACATATTCTTTCCCGGTTGTCGGGTCTGTAATCCGTTTCTCAGGCTGGGTAGTGATTTTGATTTTCGGATATTTTTCCTCATCAATCACTATCTCGTGCTTGTTTGGATTCCAGTCGTTGTAAAGGGCGTGAGCGTTTGGTTGCTCGGTCTTTCTTCCTTTCTTCAGATAGTAGATTTTTCTCTCTACTTCCGGCATAGCTAAAATTTCTTCTAAAGTCATATTTCAAAGTTTAATGTCCAAATACTCCTGAAATGTCTTTCGGTTTCATAATCCTGCCGAGAAGTTCTCCCAGCACATAGTAACGAGCAGCATCAATACCGTGGTTATCGTGATCTTCTGGCTCGTTGATATAGTTTCCATCCTTATCCTTGGCCCATACATAATTTCTGAACTCTCGTTGAAGGTTATAAGAATGTTTAGTAATGAAAATTTCCATACCCTGCATCTTGTCTATACCGGCATTGACAGAACCTTGTCCTTTCTCTACTGGATAAATCTTGATACCTCCGTTATGGATTTCCTGAATGAGTCGCGGGTCCGCACTGTCGGCAATCACTCTCAGATTCCAAGGCCGCAAGGTTTTTATAATATCCCCAGATAATAATCCAGTTCTATAATCTATTTCATCCAGATACAGTGCATTGTCTATGATACCGCACCGGATAGCTGCTGTAGGGTCATTGGTATAACCGAAATCCAGCCCGATAGCCACTTTCTTGCACCACATTGGGAACTCATCCACGATACCCCATTTCTTGAACACGGCACCCTCGGCCACGTCTGCCCATCGTCCGATAACCACATGAGCGTATTTTTCCGGATTCTTCTCTTTCATCTCCTTGACTTCTCTCAGGAACTCAGGAGAAAGGTTCTCGATATTGTCGAAGTAAGTCGTATGAATGTGGAGAACATTTGGATGAGTTGAGATTTGAACCTGAACACCATCAATTTCCACCAGTCGGTGGGTATTTTCGATGTATTTCTTGTAGATGAAGTGATTGGAGTCACAGGGATTCATAATAATGATAATGCGGTTTTGGATTCCCTTCTTACGGATGGAGAGCATAATCTTGTCAAACTCTTCCTCACTGGTCCATTCCTCCGCTTCATCGCAGACAAATGTCGTGATACCCTGAATGGATTTCAGCTTGGCAGTCTGATTTCCGGAAGAAGTCTTGATACCTCTGAACATGATACGACTGCCAGTCATCCGGTTTACGATGTCCGTCTTGGTGGTCTTGAAATACTTCGTGGTTCCGTCCAGTCCTATCTTCTCCATCATTTCAGGAATAATAGAAATGCCGGCAGATACCATCGTGTAACGGGTGTATAGAATCTGGTGGACAATCTTCTCCACCGGAGTCTGCTCAAAGGTCAATCGTTCGATGAAGGTGGAAGCATTGAAACTCTTTCCCGATCCACGGCCACCAGTAATGAGAATGATGAACTTCTCCTTATCTGTGTATAACGGATGATATATTTCTTGAGGAACAATCATTTCAGCTTGTCTTTAATCCATGAGTCAATAGGAATTCCGTGGTCAATATCCTTTGGAATATCGGCGTCCTCGTCCTGCCGACGTTCAACCTTACGCCATTCTTCATCGTGATGATACAGCCAGACGGACATGGCCTGAAGGTTGGGAGCCAGCTCGCTTTCACTAACCTGAAGCTCTTCTTCACCTGTTAAATTGCCGTCCTGGTCCTTCAACTTCCTAACAACAGTACTCTTGGTCTTGATACCGCCCAAGGCCATAGCAAGGAACTTTGCACGCACTGCCGCTGTGATAGTTGCACGCCCGCGCGCTAATACTTCGCTTAATTCGCAGTGCTCACTCTTCTTTTCACTGAATGTTTGAGGGCATAGTCCTAAAGCAAAAGCGATTTCTTTGTCCGTGAATCCCTTCTTGGCATACGTTTCCACTTGAGAGAGAAACTCCTCACTCTTGTAGTCAAATTTAGGCTTTCGCCCTGTATGTTTACTTTTTTGAGATTCACTATTTCCCATATTATTTCTTTTTCAACTTTCCACACTTATCGCAAACTTCGTATCTAAAATCTAATGACCCACTCCAAACATAATGATGAACACAAAAGAAATTCCGCTTTAAAAACGTCTTTAGCCAAAGGATAAAGTCTCCTACCATGTTTCATCCGTTATTATTACCCATGTATATACGGCGAGACACGGGCTTGTTTCCATAGACATCAATTCCTCTTTTGGAGAAATATTTGTCTATTCTCGCTGCATACCTTTCCATTATTGACCTTGTTCTATCTCTTATATTTCTTTGCCTATCTGTACCAAGTCCGTATTGCCTTCCAGCATTATACATTATACGTCTTGATTGTTGATACAACTGACTATACGTTTTCTTTCTAACTCGGCATTCCTCCTATATTTTAATTTCTTATTCAATTCTTTCTATTTGTTCATCGAATACCTCACCCTTGATAAACTTGGAGTAGGGGTCGTAACCGAACCTTTCACAGAAGGCTGCTTTAGCTTCGAACGTGTCAAAGGAAAGCATCAGATAAGCGTCCATATCTTGTGCCTGCTTCTGAACGGCATCCTTTACCTGCTGCTTTACTTCCTTCATGTGGGCCACCTTCTCGGCTCTTTCCATCTGTTTGGCGGCTTTCTCGGCTTCTTTCTGTTCTGCCACTGGAGCCATCATATCCTCCAAAGCTTCCGCGATAGAACTTTCTTCTTCTGTCTGGAGAAGAAAATCACAGCCAATAATATTCAGATCGGCGGCAGTCAGACCTGCATCCTGGTAATCAATGTCCGGAACTAATCGAGCCAAAGCTTCATAGTCCCAAGATCCTTGTGCGTTTGGGTTGTTCATCAGGATATTCAACTCTTTCTCCTGCTTCTCATCCACGTCAATGACATCTACACGGATTCTATAATCGTTGTTTGGGAACTTCTGCAGCTCATCCATGACTGTCAGACGCTGATGACCGCTTACCACAGTCAGTCCAGTCCGCTTGTTGACTACGATTCCACCAACTAAGCCGAACTTCTTGATGCCTCGCTTCAATGTCTTTCGGGATTCCTCAGACAGTTTCCGGGGATTATAATCGGCGAAGTGAATGGCAGAACGGTTGAGTTCTACCGATTCACTCTTTATGTATTTGCTTAGTTCCATATTAGCCATTACTTAAACCTTTTGCAACTGTTGTAAAACCACGTCTATCTCTAAAGTTTGGATAAGAAAGAAGTGAAACATCCACTCTTAAGTTTCTTGCAAGATTTTGAGTAGCACTTCTTCCAGCATTGGTTATACGCTGATTGTTGGTCATATTTCTTGAAATGTTACCTCCTGAGGCATATGTGTTTCTTAATCTTCTTGTTGTTGCAAGAATTTCACGATAACTTCTTTGTCTCCTTCCGACTCTGCATTCCTCCTATTAATTTTGTTATACATCCTTGAAACAATACCCTCTTACAACGTTGTTAACGGTATGAAGACTTGTTCCAATACTTTTTGCAATTTCTTTTTGTTTAATGCCATATTAACCATTACTTAAACCCATGTATTGATTTCTAGTAAACTTTTTATTGGCATCTGAATATCCTCCCAGCTTGCCCATATTTCTTGCGTATTGAGAATATATATTGCTTATCCGTCTTTCACGTGCAAAAGTCCAATAACCATTTCTACCAGCATAACCTCCTAACCTTTCTCTTTGGTTAATCAAGTCTTGCAATGATTTTCCTTTTCTGACTCAGCGTTCCTCCTATTTAATAAGTTATACTTTTTGTTAGCACATTCCCTATCGTGGAATGCCCAACATGATATTTCTTTGCAAGCTCACGATATGTATAAGTTCCACTTTGATAATCCTTGATAATGTCTTTCGCCATTTGTGATGACAATTTAGCATTGTTGTTTGCTATCCCACTTTTCCCGTGGTTTAACCCTATCCTAAATGCGTGTTGCTGATTTTCTTTCAATGTACACCATTCAAGATTAGAAATTGAATTATTTAACTTATTCCCATCTATATGGTTTACGTATTCCTTGCCTTTAATTTTGGGAAGGAATGCATTTGCTATAAGTCTATGGACATAATGTCTTTTGCTTACGCCGTCAACCATAAAAACGACTCGCAAATATCCATCAGATTTATTCAGCACTGGCTTAAATATTTTTCCTTTAATCCAACGCTTCCCATAAGCTCCATTAACAAATCTATCTACAGAACGCACACTTCCAAGATTACTTACTTGAAATATACCATTGTATCCGTCAATATTTTTCCAAACTTCATCCATTGTTATTTTGTTTATTATCATGTTCAAATAAAATTCTACGGCTCATAGGAAATACTTGATATATTCTTTCCAAGTCTTGAGGGTAATTATCTCGTAGCCACAAAAAACAATCTAGTGAAAATCCGACCCCGTTTGATGCCTTTAACGAATAGCGTATAGGTTGTGGAAGATTATGTTGACACATATATGCCAATACATCTTTTTGAGTGTAGTCGGCCAAAGGATAGCACATACTGTTGTTCTCGTATCCGTTGACTTCATAGCCTTTCAGCATAAGACGACGGTTCATGCCGTCGGCCTTCTTCATACCCAAGAACGTGTAGTAAAGGCCGTATTTGAGTTGCATGGCCTTCACCACATCGGCCAGTTTCAGAAGCTTTACTTTCGGGTTTGGCACGCAATACATCCCACCACGAAGAATGTAAGTAAGGTTCCAGTGGGGCACCTGAACAAACTCTATCTTCGGATATTTAGCTTTTACCCATCCAACCCATCTTTCGATGTGCTCTAAACCTTTAACAAAGTACATGAACACGCAGACTATCCTTTCAAACTTCGGATAGATCATATCCAGTAATACTAAAGAATCCTTACCCAAGGACAGAAACAGCAAAACCCCGTCAGTCTTTTGTCTGACGAGGTCAATATAGCTGTATGTTCTCTCTTGCAGTGTCATTATCCGCCACTCATACCAAGTCCTGTGCGGACGTTATAATACTGCTGCCGGCGGGTAATATATCTCCCACCCTGTGAAGTTCTACCGGTGTTAGGGTCTGTCAATCCAGTACGGCCCCCACGGTAGTTACTCGTTGAAAATGTACTTCTGTTTGTTCTGACTCAACAACAAGTTTTAAAGGGTTAAACATGCTTTTCTATCACTCGGCCAAGGTCATAAACGACCTGTGCGGCCAAGTATATTTCGCCCTGATAGGTGTACTCAATTAAATTGTGATTCTCATCTTCAAACAATTCGATCTTTGCGTCTTTGACTTCAACCAATGCACTGGATCTGTCTTTATTGTAGCCTACAAAGAACTGAATAGCATCATAGTGTCGGGGCTGTAAAATGCCGTCTATTTCGACACAATAACCATCGGCATCCAGTTGGCAGTATTTCTTCTGAGTTGTAGGTCTAATCTCTCTGAACTCTTGAGTTTTCTTACCTGACAAGATTTCGTCAAAGAACTTCTGTTTGATGATAAGCGTAAGTATTTCCATAATCGTGTAAAGTTTAAATGTTAGTTGCGGGTGGTGGATTCGAACCACCGGCCTTCACCAAGTCAAAGTGACGAGCTGACCACTGCTCTAACCCGCGATGGCATCTATACAAAGATACCCCATTATGAAGACAATTCTAAACAACGATTCAACACATACGAAACAATTAGCTAATTGTTTGCTAATAAATCAGGATCATGTTCACTGATAACCCCCTCGACTATCTCTTTGGCACGCTCTATGCCGTCTTTATAGCCTCTGGCATAGTCTGTTCTTGTAGACAAGTAGCTGGTATCATTACCCAGCCACTCGATTATTTCTTTTAGGATTTCTTTTTCTCTCATGTTTATCTAAATTAATCATAATAACCGCAAGCATAACAATAACCTTCTGCGTAGGTCTGTGATGCTATTTCATCTTGAATATATTCATCCAATGCCTTATTTGCTGCTTCTATGCTTTCATAAACAGAAGAACGCTCAATCACTTCGCCATTGATAAGGCATTTAAAATAATTGCCATACTCATCATTACCTTCTGATAAGACCTCACATTCACAGACTTTATTATTGTCATAATCAATTATATATTTTTTCATAACCATCTCAAATTAGAATAATACACACCGTTCAAATTCGTATAATCACCATATAACTTTACTTTGCCTTTATACATCATGGCGAACTTAGAACTGCCAGCAGCAGCCATCATCATGGATTCTGTTACCTTTGATTCATACCCATATTGCGTAACAAGGGGGTAAACTTGATTTCTAAAGAATATTTCGCTGTCTGTCATATCATTTACTGACTGAATAGGCAAAACGCCGTTATGAGCAAAATAAATATCATTCTCAGCAAACGGGTGGCAGTTTTTTCTGCACTTAGAACCATGCGTTGCCCACCTCATGTGAATGATACATTCTTCATCGGTACCAACCTTAGAAAGATGATCCAAAAACTTGTGATAATCCATAGTCTTGTATCTATGCTTAGACGATACAAAACCGTACCCGTCATGATTAATTCTCTGAACTTTATTTAAGGTGTCCAGCGTTGGCATCTGGACACCTTTGGGTTTATATATTATACAACACATATCTGATTGATATTAACCGTGTGAGGCTCATGCAAGAACCTCAGCACGTGATTTGAAGAATGATTTTTCTTTCGCTGTCAAGAAAGGTATCTCGTCGATTGAAGTAACCTCTGAACTCAATACGTTCTTCTTAGACCAAGCTACCAACTTAGCACAGAAATTCACCCAGTTAGAAATTTTTTCGAAGTCTGTGGACCCTTGATGCTGTCTGAACTCGATGGTTTGATGGCGGGCGTAAGAACAGGCATTTACCTTGAAATATCTGTTACCGTTCATGGTGTCGAAAATATCTGATTTTGTCGTACACCACGTAAAGTTTTTGCCTTGCAGTGTTCTACACCACTGGCTATTGTTCGCTCGTCTTGATCGTGCCATGAAAGTATCAATTACTCTCTCTAACTTCTGATAGTTTTTGAATACGTTGATATAGGCTTCGTCAGACAGATTTGCAGCACCTATATGAACATGTAAGCCAGTAGATATATTCACTTGTGCACCTGCCTCATTTAAAGCCTTACAGCAGTTCTCGAGACTTTTCATACCTGCCTTACCAGTAAGAACCGGTGAAACACATTCTATAGGATTTTCACCTCTAATAGAAGAATCAGATACAAACTTGTAGTAGTGGTTGTTGTCTGTGTGGTTGCAGCCCTCATAGCGAAAAGGCATTTCATTTCTTGTAGCACATTCACGCATAAGGTTTGCAGCTACCAGGCATTCAATCTCAACGCCAAAAGTAAACTTGTGCGTTTCTCTGATAGTCTTAGGCAGTTCAGACATAAGAAGTTCAACTTCGTACTTTCTCAAACCCAACTTGACGAAAGCTGCTTTCTTTGCTGACTTAGAACCTTTCATGTTCTTGATTTCTTCTACTTGTTCTTTTAATGTCTTCATAATCGTGTGTATTAAAAATTAATAATCGTGTGTAATTGCAGGGCTTTCGCCCTACTGCTATTTATAAAGTTGTTTCTATTACCTTGTGAAACTTTTTAATATCGTATGCACCTGTACTGCAACCCATATTTGACGCTGATGTAACAGCGAACTCAAGTGCTGCCATAATGTCTAAACTTGCATCTATAGCTTCATTCTTAGCTTTCTCATACTCACGTGCATTAACTGTTGTTTCTTGAACCTTTTCAGCTTCTTGAACTCTTTTAAGAGCATCATTGATAACTCTGATTTGTTCTTTAATCTCTTTAATGTAATCACTACTAATAGTCTTCATAATCGTATGTATTAAAATTGTTATTCAAATTATGTTTTGATTTTCTGATTGCAAATATCAAACTTTATTTTGAATGAACAAAACTTTTAGAAGAAATTTTTCAAATTATTTTTTGATATTATTCTTTAGTATATCTACTTATAGTTTGAAAAATATTCCTATATTTGCATCAAACTATAATTTGAATAATATGTTACGAGTACAAGAAATTTGTAAGGAACAGGGAATAACCATGCAAGATTTGGCAAAAAAGATGGGAGTTACTTACCAAGCTTTATATGCTGCTGTTTCTGGTAATCCTACTATTGGGAAATTAGGAGATATATCAAAAGCATTGGGGGTTAACATAGTAGATTTGTTTGCAGAAAACTCTCATGATCCCGAAGTGGACGGATACGTGAAAGTGAAAGGAACTCTTTACGAAGTTCACTCATTTGAGGATTTAAGAAAGTTATTGGAAATGGATGTTTAATCTTAATATATTTGAATTATGGAAGAGAAATTTATACCACAAAAAGGAGAGACTTATTGGTATGTATCAGTCGACCATTGTTGTAACTTTGGAGATGTAAAAGTAATGTCATGGTATTACAAACCTGATGGAGGAAATATCGATTTTTATGAAAAAAGTAATAATTATTTCAGGACAGAAGAAGAAGCTAAAGAAATGGCAAATAAAGTAAGAGCTATATTTGGACAGCCTCCCTTGGAATGAAAATAAAGCCGGAAGCATAACGCTCCGGCTTTTTTACCAAAATGAAAGCAAGTCACAACTACTTGATTAGTCCTTTGACCTTCAACCTTTCTAAAATCTGGTTGTAAAGGTACTCTATATCCTGCCTGAAGTCTTTATACTGTTGGTAGATAAAGGAAACATCGGCGATATTGTTCGATATTACACATGGGGAGACATCCGGGAATACGCCGGAAATTTCTGCCCGGATTCCGTTCGGCAGTCTACCTCCGGCAAGTACGCTGGGTGCAAATAGAAACAGTACGATAAAAAGGAACTTCTTCCGCTGGGTAACACTCTCAGGATTGGGCGGGCAGTCCATTCCAGAAAGGATCTCCTTGAACCAGCCGTAAATCTCCGGAATAAGCGACAGATCAGTCAGCACTGGCAATGAAAGCTCCTGCTCTCTTTCCGATAATCTTGATTTCTGTTCACGTATAGATTTCAACTCCACGATTGATGAAAATTCTTTTGTCATAGCATGATAATTTTAGAATGAATTAGTATATTTGCATCATAATCGTGTGTGGGAGTTGGCTTCTAATCGTGTGGGCTGGCTCCCTTTTTTCATTATATCAAGTGATATGTGTTCAGGATAGCGAAAGTGTAGATGATGACCGTGATCACGCTGTCCAGAAATATCGCCCATACTCCCAGCTTTTGGATCTGACTGAAACTCATGGCCAGGACAACGAGGAAACACACCCACTGACTTGAAAACAATCCTATACCCAAAAGTAAAATCCCGATCATATCCATCATCATCGCAACATGGAACCACGGATGCGCCATCAGATACCATCTTTTTGATGTCTTATCCAGCCTTTGAAAGACTTTCACATGTCGGTACAGGGATTTACATCTAAACAGCTTCACAAGCTCATACAGGACTTGCAGAATGATTAAGGCGTAGAATACGTGTTTCATGGTCAGTAGCTTTTATCCCCATGCTTATATGGTCGTAGTTCATTGTATTTCATCTTCTGATTGATAAACCAGAAGATGTCTATACTTCTGTCTTTGCAGAAAGCGAATATCTCATTCAGAAGAGTGTCATAATATTTGTTGTAGAATCCGTCAGTTACATACACACAGATTCTGTACATGGATTCCGTGAAGTTCATTTCGGAATAGTCCTCTGTATCGCTTCCTTCGTAATCCAGTCTGTCCAAATCATACCCTCTCAATCCTGCCAAATCCAGCAGCCGGATGCAGGCATCGGCAAGTTCGTCCTCCACGCTGTCTTTAAGATAATATTCAAACGTATCACGATAGGCTTCATCATAGTTGTCCCCATACAGCTTCATCTCGTGTATGTAGTAATCCATTTCCTGATTGAACTTTTTGGTATCAGCATGCCTTCCTTTCCGGTCAGCCTCCACAGCCTCCATCAACTCTGATATGACAAGACAGAGGAAATGTTCATCACTCAAGTTCTCTTCGTGCCAACCGTGTGCTACTGCGCACTGGTAGGCTTTATCTCTTAATCTGTTCAGATTCATATTATTTTTATGGGATAAATTAATTAACAATACATTTTAACACTTATAAAGTCCTTATAACAATTGTTTTACTCAAAAAAATATTTTATTTTTGTAAACAATCTTATACAATATAAATTTTATTATCATGGATATTGTTTTTACTATAATTGAAGTATTAATTGTACTATTTATAATACGATTTGTAGCATCATTTTTTTTTGAATTAGTTGGATATATTTTTAGGATTATTACAGAGAACTTTCTCAAGATTATTGGTATACTTATTTTAGGATACGGGATACAATATTCAGTTAATAAATTATGGAATGTATCTAACATATTTGGGATATATATATTATTCTATCCTTTAATAGGATCAATTGTATATTATTGTATAACTAATTTTAAAGAAATATTATATAGTATTAAACACATAATAGCTGATTCAATGAGATCTACACCTTCTTCTAAAGTTGGTTCATCTAACAATAATAATATTCCGCTAGAACGAAATGCAAATAATGGATGGAAATATTATCAGTATGGAGATCGTTTGGAAGGAGTAGACGAAAATGGCATTTCCCATAATTTTCATTTAGATGGTGATAATATATGGAGAGATTATACTGGCCATTCAGTAAAAGAAGATAATTTATGGCCAAAACCTTAAATATATTTTATACCGTGAGCGATTAAGCTCGCCCACGGCTGTTTGATTGATATTGCTTTCATTTCTTCTTCTCCTTCATTTTCTTTTTCATAAAGCTGGCTCCCTTGATAAATCCCTCGACAAAATTGTCTCCACATACTTGATGAAGTTCAAATGTACATCTTCCTTTTCCGAACGGACACTTCTCACACTGGTGGCTGCGTCCGTTTGCCAATCTGGCTTCCTGCTTAATTGATGCCATAGCTTAATCCTCCAATCTTTTACTAAATGGTTTTGCTTGTTTGAAATTAGAACAGGCTATAGACTTATTAGAAGTCATGTAAATAGATTTACTTCCTCTATTGCAATATGCTGTTTTATGACATACCTTACTCCGTAGTTTATAATACTCTTCACAATCGACACATCTTTTCATTTTTGCATCTCCTTTCTGTTACAATTCCTGATTCTGTGAATACCTATAATCCTACCGAACTTAATTCTGGTCTGATGATTTTTCGAGTAGGTGCAGAAGTATTCTTTTGCTTCTTTCAGTTCCCTTGTATAAAGCCAACGACAACCGTGACATTCAAATATTTTCATGACTCTTCCTCCAATAATTCAGGATTATCGTAAATGTTGCCAATTACTTCCCAATTCAGTTTCCCGTTCACAACATGATTACACAAAGCACTTATGAATTTGTATTCAGGAACTGTCATTCCAAAAGCTCCATTATTAAACAATACCTTTCTGCAATACTTACGCCCTTTGTTGTCTTCTCTTTGACCAATGCACATGAGAATATCACCCTCATAAATATCAGTTCCGTTCTTGTCTTTCAATCCAGTGAACTGGCAAATGGTTTCTTCTTCTACAGACAAATCTTTGATTACATAGGCACTGTTATCAGTATTAAATGACAGAACATTGTCAAAAATAACTTTGTCTGTATAAACATAATCAAGAATTCTGAATTTAGATTCACCTAAATAACCATAAAGCCATTTTCTAGTCTTTTTTGATTTACCTCTGAATTTTATTTCTCTGTTCATATTTAGTCCTCCTTCCTTTCTTCGTAAAACATGATTGTCTTACCATCCGGTTCAATATCAGCACTAAGCATAACCTCATCACATTTATGGTATGGACTTGTTTCTTGTATGTAGTATTTTACAGTACATTGACCGTTCTCATAGTTTTTACAATTCATACAAATCATTCTTTCGTACATATTGTTTCTCCTTCCCACCTATCCCAGCAGCCACCACATGACCGCTAGGAACAGGTAATACAATTTTATTTTCATTGATTATTTCTACGTTTTTCTACAAGTTTTTCCAATCTCTTTTCACACTCAGCACATTCGATTTTCTTGCGCTCCAGCTTCTCCCGGAACTTAACCAGTTCCTCGTCCGTGTTCTCGTCAAAGAACATGTTGTTCTGACGGTTTTGCTCAATATAGTTCTTCATCATCCGTTCCGCTTTCGTCACCTGGGCTTTGGCAGAAATTAGCTTAGACAGACAACTATTAAGTCCCATCGATTCTCCTGAATGCTTATCATAGTGATACAGACTTATACCAATAATCTGTTTTGGATATTGACACTGCAATTTCGCCATCCTCCATCTGATCACCCATTGGTATCGAAAATACATCTCACGGGGAAGGTTGTAGTGATAAAGGCTTACTTGTTTTTCTGCATATCCGTAGTAAATGGTTACTTCAACCCACTTCTCTATTTTCAGTTCCTTTTCGGCCTTGGCAAAATCCTTGGCCATCTGAAACCAATCGCTAACGCTTTCTTGCTTTCCCATAATATTTTCTTGCTTTTCCCACTTTACCTAAACTTTAGGTAAAGTCATTCAAAGTTTAAAGAGAGTTGCATACACGGTTCTTTATATCCGGGATTAGCTATAATGAAAGCCTTTCGCAAAGCATCGGATATCCTGTCACGAACAGCCTTAGATACATGGTTTTTGTCTGCCTCATTGTTAATCAGCAAACATTTCTCAAGGCTACCATTGATAGGTTTTTCATCAAGGAATAAGCTGTACTCCGTGAAAATCCGGTTTTGCTGCTTGCCTTCCTTTTCTTCCTCATCGGTCTGGTAACGTTCGATTACGGTGTCTTGGATAGTTCTCAGACATCTTTGTCCTCGTTCACTCCGGCAGCCCTGCATATCGTTCTCGAACATGACCGACAAAGCACGTTTCTTACGGACATTTCCTATTCTAACCCATCCATAATAGACTTTCAATTTTCCCATATCACGCAACCTTTCGTTTTCTGATTATCTCCTTACAGATGGCCTCACAAAGCACGCGGGCCATGTTCACCTCCACGGCGTTACCGATGAACTTCTTCTGGTCTGACTGTGGCCCAATCAGTACATAGTCTTCAGGGAAACCCATAATCTTTTTCAGTTCTGCTATCCGTAGCATACGCATCTTGATGTCGATGATACCATACAAAGCCATAAACTCCTTAATCTTGATTGTCATCGGACTGTCATTAGATGTAACCTGTATGCCGCTACCTCCTTCAACCTCTACCAGATAAGGCGGCATTTTATCCATCCGTGCTATCAATGTAAAACAAGGATTGTTTACAGAACCTCCGGCACTGGCAAACTGCGGATTCATAAGGTAATGCCATTTACGGTTGGCCGTGATTGTTTGTGACGGCTGTTCTATGCTGCTTCCTACATTTGAGAAAGCTGTGTTCATTATCCACGGTTTGCAGCTTACCACATTGAACTTAGGAACCGTGGTTACTGTACCAACCGGTTGCTCAATGGATGTCGGTTTTCCGGTACCGTATTGGTTGTCTATGAAAACAGAATTTACCAATGCCAACCTATCTTTTGTTGTTACCGTAGGTGCTGGAAGTTCTACAGAATGGTTATGACCATTCCCGTAATAGGCTGAGACGAAAGCGTGGTGGTCTTTACAGGTGATAGTTCCGGCTGGGCCTTCCACCGAGATGTTCTTGCAATCGGGTTGGCCGCTGAATTGCTTTGAAAGAAAATTTACCTTGGCCAATGCCAACCGTCCTTGTGTCGCTACAACCGGACAAGGTTCTTCAACGCTCGGAGCTTGGTATTTTCCCGTCCGGCTCATTGAGTTGTACTTCACGATGAAAGCTTCCTTTCCTCCGGCTACGAACTTAATCAGACCAGCATAGATGCGTTCAAGAGTTTTCTCGGCCAGCGGTTTCTTCCGACAGAAGATACTTTCTCCCTCATCGGAGAAGTCCAGCACATTCTTGACAGGCTTCCACTTTTCCAGTCGTCCGAACATATCGTTTTTCCCATCCTTGCAATGTGTGGGTTCTGGGAATACGATAGGCAGACCACGCTTGGCGAAGATACCGAAGAAACGTTTGCGAGTAGTATAGGCACCATAATCGGCAGCGTTCAGAATACGCCAGTCAAAATCATAACCATATCGCTTCACGTTCCGTTTCCACTTCTCATAACATCTTCCTTTATCCTTGCTGATAGGGTGCCCATGTTCGTCCATGTCTCCCCAGCTCATGAACTCTTCAACATTCTCTATCTGGATATAGTCAGGGTTAATGGCTTCGATGTATCGGAACAGATGCTCAGCCAATGTCCTGCTGTCAGCATCCCGTGGCTGGCCGCCTTTAGCCTTACTGAAATTCGTACATTCAAGGCTGGCCCATAATACAACCAGTACATCCGGATAAATCTTCTTCATCCGTTCCACATGGGCCACCAAAGGAGACAGTTCCAGTGTTCTGATGTCCTCAGTGAAGTGGAGCGCATCCGGGTGATTTGCTGCATGGCTGGCGATGGCGTTTGCATCATGATTTACACAGGCTATCACTTTAGCACACTGTTCACCTGCATAACGTGCATTTTCTACTCCGGTACTGGTTCCACCGGCACCGCAGAAAAGATCTATATAGAGTAACTTTATCATATCAGTTCCATCTTTGAGGTCGGTTATTGATTCTTTCCAAATACGCGGCTATTCTCTTTTCCGGGTCCTCGCCATCACGGACGAAAATCAGCGTGTGAGTCTTGTCCCCTGGAATGGATACGTATCTCCCATGTTTCTCCAGTTCACGATGCTGGGCAATTTTCAATTCGGTCCCTTTTGGATTTTTCTCAAGGTCAACTTTACGTGGAACCATCGGATCATTTTCTGTTATCATTTTGCACCTCCTTGTCTTTTTTCATTATTCTATCAATTCTTTTCTTCTCCAGCCATTTTGCCCCCTTTTGGAATCCCTCTTTAAATGACTTGTCACAAGCCTGACAAATAAGCGTTTCAGGATTATATCTTAACGGGCACTTCGTACACATTTGACTAAGACCGTTCGCCTTTCCTGCGGCCTGCTTGCATCCACCCATCAGTGATACGGGCTTGGGCATATCCTTCAGATCGGCAAATATGCGTATCATGTTGTCGAACCCCTCCAGATCACTGAACATATCTTCACCTTTCTTGTTGAAATCAACTATCTTAGCAAATTCCTTGAAGTATAAATCGGCAGCCTTATAGTACTCTTTCTGCATATAGACAATGCTGTCAGTCATTATCCTGCTTTCCTTAAAATTATCCTCTATCTCAGACAATAGATCATTGGTTTCACACATCAGAAGCTGTACCAGACATATCATACGGCTTGTTTTCTCCAGTATGCCGGAATCCTTGGCCTTCTGAATTATTTCCTCACCTTTGGCAACCTCTATTTCTTTGACGAGATTATGTATATCGCCATACAGCCTTGTTATTTCGGATCTGTCGTTTTGTGATAACGCTTTCTGATACTCTATTTTGAGCATATCAAGCTGCCTCTGTAGAAGTTCTGTTTTCATGCTATTTTTTATTTAACTATTCAATTTTTCTGATAATCAAATATTTTGGCTCACCCTTTCGGAGATTGCTTAATGTTTCTTCGTCGACTTCCGCTTCCGTAAGACCATTAACATTCATGTATTGTGGAAGATGATATTTCTCACGTACCCTTCGGATCAATCCCCAGTCACGTGTCACCCAATAAATTGTAATTTTCATTTTCTCAGGCTTTCACCGCTGAACAGTACGGTTCTGGTTATAGCTCTCAGCCGGTCGATGGTTCTCTCACCATACTTTTCCCTCAGCTCGTCAATCGACAGATTGGTGGTAAGGACAAGAAGTTTCCCCTTCTTCTCTGCCTCGTCTGCCAGTTCAGCGAAAGCAAGCCTTTTTTCGCCGTATTTCACGCTTAAATTCTCAGTCCCTATATCATCCACGTAGATGATGTGTTTCTGCTTTACAGCGTCCAAATCAGCGTTCATTTGCTGTGAATCGTAGCAACTTACCACCTTTCCGCAGTAATGATTCAACAGCAATGGTATAATCTTACCACAAATAAGCGTCTTTCCTCGTCCGCAGTTTCCGAAACACAGAAGCCCACGTCCTTCATTACCGGAAAGCCAGCTTGCTACCTCTTCGTATTCCGGCAACCATTGGGCATTTTCTCCGGTGAAGTATTTTATACCTGCCCAAAGGACCTTTTTCGCATCCGGGATGGAAATCTCCACCGTGTTCGGTACAGGTGAAAAGCCCGTGTCCTTCAGCCTTTCGATTGTTTGTTTGAAATCTATCTGTTCCATTTTACCATCCTTTGTCTTTGTATTTTTCAGTAGAATTATCTTTCAAGACTACGCCTAGATCAGTTTTGGAATAAGCCTTTTTCTTAGCTTGGGAAACTATCTCGTTGAACTTCGAATTAATGTTCGTTACGCTGAAATTCTCGAATATCCACCCCTCTTTTATGGACGAAAGCAGATACTGAAGAGCATACAGGATTGATTCCTCAGCCACGTCCATCTGCTTTTGCTCCCGCTGGAACTTCAATTTCTGAAGCAACTGGGACATTGCCCCTGCATCTTTGGCCGTCCAGTAATAATCACTTCCGAACAACTGTCTGTAATGGGTTTCAAAAAGAGAACGAGCTTTTACATTAATACCCTCCCCCTTGGGGGGTGTGGGGGGAATAATATTACTAATAATTTCTTTATCTTTCTTTTTCTTATTGCCCCTACCTTGCCCCAAATCTTCAATCTTTTCGGTCATTTTTTGAGACATTGCCCTTAGCTCTGCCCTTAGCTCTGCCCTTAGCTCGCCCATAGCTACCTTTAAATCACTGATTTCTTTATCGTTATCTATGCCCTTGTCATTGCCCTTTGGCTTGTCCTTGACAGGATTGTAGTCGTCATAATTACACAAGGTTATAACTGTCATTCCCTGCTGATTGGAAGTTGTAATCATCCCTTTTTTCTTCAATTTGGAAAGGAAATACCTGACTTTCTTTTCAGACCATTTCCAACGCTTCATCAAAAACGATATGGATGCTGGATATTGACCTCTTGAATAAGAGATTTCCCGACCTCCGATGAGTTCGCTATACGCCTCGTCGGTTGCATCAAATCGTGCTGACTGAATCAAGTCAAGCCACGCTTCGCATTCCGAAAACTCACGGGCAACTTTCCACATTTCATTCGAGAAAAACCTGCGGCTTAGCCTCAAAAATCCATCTTCCATAGTTTTAGAATCTTACGTTAGTCAACTGCTTGTTATTAGAGTACACAGCCCATTTACCATTGCCTCCATCTACAAGACGAAGATCCTTCACTTCTCCAAATCGCTTTTTGTTTCCGCAAAGATCTACGATCCATCCGGCCTCCTTGTTCGGATGCGGACGGATGGCACGGCCAACTATCTGGTACCATAGGGCCAGCGACATGGTAGGACGTGCCATAACAATGGTGTCTAACTCAGGATAGTCAAATCCAGTTGTTAGTACGCCGACATTGGCCACCACCGGAATCTCTCCGGCCTTGAACGCTTCAAGAATACGCTCACGCTCTTTCTTCGGCGTCTCACCCGAAACGATAGCCGTTCCGGGAATGGACCAGGTAAGGCGTTCAGCTTCCTTTAGAAAACGGGTAAACACTAATATACCTTTACGCTTAACCCCGTTTTTCGGATTCATAAGCCTTTGCACAATACTTACCAGAAACCCGTAGAAGTCGATACGTTCATACTCCTTTACGACAGACTTGTCTGTGTAGTCGGCTCCGGTCGTGTTCACCTTCAGGTTAAGTTCGTTCCATCCTAAAGGGTTCATTTCATAATAATTCAGCTTTGATAGATAACCCATATCCAAAAGGGTGGAAATCTGTACCTGATAAATCACCTCAGAGAACACACATGGGCGTGTGCGTGTGATGAACTTCAACATGCTGCCGAAATCCCTGCTTGATGAAAGACGGTAAGGCGTGGCTGTGAGTCCAAGCACCTTACACTTTAGCATAGAAAGGAATGATTTATACATTCCTTCTTTCGGGTTAACCAGATGACATTCGTCTATAATAATATTCCTGAAATGCTGAAAGAGCTCCGGATGATTAACTACACTGCCAATCGTAGCGAAAGTTATTCTCGAAATTTCTTTCCGTCCAAATGATGCGGAATATATGGAACAGTCCAGAATACCATACGAACAGAGCTTCAGATAGTTCTGTTCGAGTATTTCCTTGCTGGGTTGAAATACCAACGTGTGCCCTTCGAGGCGGCTGGCGATGTCGGCTATTACCAGACTCTTCCCTGCCCCAGTGGGCAGCACCATGATGGCATTATTCTTCTTGGCTTTGTTGGCAAAGAAATTTACTGCTGCATCACTGGCTTTCTGCTGATAATCTCGTAGTACGTAACTCATAAGCCTTTCTCCTTACTTAATTTATCTCCCAAAGCCTTATAGTATTTAGTGAGTTCGATTAACTCAAAATCAGTCCATTTCTTTGTCTGCCCGGCTTTCCATGCCAGCTTGTCGAAACGCTGCTGACCGATTTTTGATTTCAAGTTTTTCTCGTAATGTATCAGATGGTCTGCGCTGAAACGGTTGCACGACTTACATTCGGCATGTGCGTTGTCTTCGTCAAACCTTGTTGCCATGTGACGGCGGGAGTGGAAGTGCCCGCAGTCCGCCTGCTCGTACGGCTTTATCTTGCCGCATGAGATGCAGCGGAAATAACCGTTCGGCATACAATCACGAAGCCGGATATAGCGGCTGAAAACTTTATCGAGTTTGGCGACTAAATCCGGCTTCTTCTTTACTTTGATACCTGCCTTGTCAAATAACGGCAAAGGCTTTTCTTTCTTCTTTTTAGGTTTTCGTTTTATGTAGTATGGCATAACAATAAATTAATCAAATTAAAAGCCCCGAAGCGTATTCTCCGGGGCACATCATACATTCCAATCCTATCCGATTTCGCATTACCTTTCAGATAGAGTCAACGGCTGACCGATGCCGTGCGGATAAAACCTGCGCTATCTTCGCCCTACTTTCGGATTTAAAGCGGATTTCTCTTAAAGGGTTGTGGTATCGGCAGGATTCGAACCTGCATGAGAAACTCCCTTCCTTTTAGGTGTGGAATAACACTGTGCTCTGTCTCTCTACCCATCCGACTTATAGCGTCTACCGATTCCGCCACGATACCAGATGCCCGTCTTTCCGGGCTGTCAATTATACTTCGATGATTACGATGTCAGGTGCAACACCTTTGATTGCTTCAATCTGTTCGTCAATCACCTTGTTCTTGTATTCTTCAATGGTCTCATTTGCACCGGCAGAGACCAAAGAGAGAGAAACTTCCCGTCCATCTACATCGGCATAAATCTCAACTTCGATTTCCTCACACTGAAAACCTTTGAAAAGAGGGATATTCAGTTTGAACGACTTTGGCAGATTGGAATCAACTACCTGAGAATAGTTGTCTGTCTTATTTCCGTTTTCTTCCTTGCTGCGTTCGATGTCTTGATTTACCTTAGCCTTGAAATTCTTCAAAGTGGAAACCAGCATCATATTCTGTGATTTGTCCTTGAAGAAAGCACGGTGCATCTTGAAGAACTGTGACAGCTTAATAGGTTCCCACTTCTTTTCTGTATTGATACCGAACTCCTGCATTTCCTTTGAAGCCTGTAAAACTCCACTAATTACCGTCTGGTAATAATTGGTTTCATCAATAGTCAAAGCCAGACACATCTTATCACGGTTTACGATAATATTGGCCGATTTCTGATTAATCAGTTCGACACGCTTTTCCAGCCATCTGAAAGGTGCATCTATCGTTCCGCTTATAATCACTCTTTCCGGTTCCTTCGGGTTAAGTGCAACGGGGGCTTCACCTTCTCTCAATACTACTTCGATAGGTGTACCATTATAATCCTTCGGTACTACCAGGTTGATTTTGTTCTCACTCATGATTCTGTTCCTGTTTTACGGTTAATACTAAATACTGTCTTCTGCATTTCTTGTGGCATGATCGGGCGGCTGTACACCAGCTCACCCAGCTTGTTGTAGAATCCGGCCATCTTTTCCTCGTGATAAAGAATCTTGGCACATTCTTCATTCTCGACGAACTCTGAACCTCTTTTGATATGATCCAGAAGTTCCTGCTTTTCTTCGTTCAAAGGCTTCAATCTCTCTTTGAAGCTTTCCATAGCCTCTTTCTTTTCAATCTCCACATCGTTGATGGTGATTGAAACCTCGGCCAAGGTTTCTTTCTTCTGAGCCAGTTCTTCGGGTGTAAACCGGTGTGTATAGCCAATTCTTTCCACTGCATCGGCGTTGTCCTGAAGGAACTGCCATCGTTCCTGTTCAGGGATGTCTTGTCCTAAAAATTTGTCCATAATTATCTATAACTTATTTTGCCAGACTCATCATAAACCTTTCTTGCAGTACCCATAGCTTTATAAACTGGGATATAACTTCTTTGTGAAGCCTTCTCTCTTTGGTGAATCCCGCTTGAATTAGGATTAACTGATTTTTCTGGATGAAAGAATCTTGCTACATCTTGTGGAAATTTTCTTTTTTTCATAAGTTCAATGTTTTAAATAAACTCTTTATTACGTTCGATTTCTTGTTGTGCATAGATAAGCATCTGTTGTTCGTTAGCTGCCGGCAAATAGATACCAGCCACGGACGCAGACCAGTTTCGGAAACGGTCAATACTCAAAGTCATTTCACCTGTCGTAAGTTCTGCTGAGCTTCGCAGGTAGGTTACTTCTTTACCTTTCTTGTTGACCGTCTTTCTCTCAAACAAATCACGGTTGCAAGTCCTTTTGTAGAAGTCTATCTTTGCTTCATCAAGGCTGCAACCGTATTCACTGCCGAAATACCCTAAAAGCAGATGTAGATAACTGTTCTGGGCCAGCGTGCGGTTAGGAAGCTTCTTTCTCACTTCCACAACTGCACGTTCCTGGAACAACTTGTTTACATAAGCCTTAAACTTGGGTATATCGTATTCATTTTTCAGATTGAATATACTCATAGGCTAAAAAGGCAAATCGTCCTTAGGATTTCCGTTCGCATCTACTTCCGGTGGAAACGCCTGTGCCATTGTCGGCGGAAATGGTGCTGCCGGTTGAGGTGCCTGCTGAACCGATTGTGCCGCCGTTTGGCCGCCGGTGCGCCGGAGTTCCAGCTTGTAACACCGGATCGATGCCATTCGTTTCAATTCTCCATCCTGATTTGTCCAGGATCGCCCTTGTAAGGCAAATGACACCGTTATCACGTCTCCAATCCTGAACTGATCTAATTCTGCGCACTTATCGCCAGAAACTTCAAGCGGTAAGATATTCTCATACTCGCTGCGTTGCCCGGTATAAGGGTCATAGGTAGTTGCATCAAGCAGGAACTCACGTTTCAGGAATGAAGCACCACCTGTCTTTGATGGTATCTGGACAGTCTGGCCAATTCCAACCAGACGCCCGGTTATTTGGTTACTCATCTTCTGCAAAGATTTTCTTATCAGTTATCAAATTTCTGTTATCATTCAAGAACCGTATAAAGTCCTCACAATGATTTATAAGAATAGGTATATCCCGTGCCGGTACGAAAGTGTAGCTTTCAGTATAGGTTGATTTGAAGTCCGTAACATTATACTCAAATGACCTTACATCACTTCCGTTCTGCATCAGACAGTATGGATAAACCATGTGCTGCCAGTGATCTTTGAACTTACCTACATAATAACTTCCGGTAGTCTTGATGTCATGTACTGACATCGGCATCAGTTCATCTATATAACCATATAGAAGAACTCCTCCGAAGCATGTTGGCAAAACTGCTTCAACCCGTTGCTGAGTTAAAGCACCCTTGTAATAGTTGGCAAATTCACGACAGATGGAGATCGGAAAATCAAACTGGCGGTTATTAAAAGTTGCTCGCAACCCTACTACCGATTGTCTGCCATCAACCATATCAGACAACAATCTTTCCACCTGTACCTTATCTGATTTCCGATTCTCAATCATGCAGTCTATTACCTCATTAAAAGCTGTACCCTTGTCGGCTGCTTCACTATCAAACGGAATACGGTTTATAGTGTCAATCAGACTCTGAAACTGCTGCTGTCTGAACTCTTCGGGGGTATGTGGGGGATTCTCACTGAATCCCCAATACCTTTCCCAAATGGCATCACTTTTCAGATAGCTTGTAAAGGCATCCAAAAGTGTAGCATAGAACTTGAATTTAGGCTGCTTTGTCTGCATAGGTCTTTGTCTCTTTGTCGAATACCAGCCCGAGAGATTTTACTTTTGCTGAAAACAGATTTCTGGCCATATTCAAGGAACTGCCTACATGCTCAAACTCATTAATTCTTGACGCAAACTCATTTGCAGAACTGGCATCAGTAATAAGTTCAATGTTCTCCCTTATTTCAGCAATCACCTTATCATACTTTGCAGCTTCTTCTTTCTTTACCTGCAACATGTTAAGATAAGGTACAATCACCTTTGAGGTAATGAAGTCATTTTTGGCAGTTGGATTTCCGTTTCGGTCAAGTATCGTTGGAACCTGCATCAATCCGGGCAGGTTACAGGTATTCTTACCGTCGTTCCTTGATGTCGGATCAAACGTGATTGTACGCTTCTGCACGCCGTTCTCGTTACGCATTTCCAAATACCCAAGCAAATCGAGTTCTGTCACAATAGAATTATAGGATTTCTCTCGCAAAGCAGGGATAAATACCGTATCATCCCCCTCTTTTCGTGTATCCCTATGAGCTACAAACACTACATTCTTATTCAATGATGAAAGAGTGCGTGTCATCCATGAGAACTCAGCGTTAATTCCGCCCCAGTCCTTAATTTGCGGCTGCCTAGTTCCACATTTATAAGAGATGATAAAATCCATCATCTTACCGATAGTGTCTACTACGATTGTCTGATAAGACGAAAGATCTTCCTGTAATACTTGTTGAACATCCTGCCATGAGCTTACCTGAACGATGTCTATACCGTCAAGATGAGCCATATTTACACGTTTCACACCATTATCAAAGTCGAGTAATAATGGTTTAGGTGCACTCAAAGCTACTGTTGTATTGTGTGTTACAATATAATTATCGGTTACATACAATTCATCATCATTAGACACTTTAATACAAACGCACTCATAATCATCAATTCGGGTTGCATCAATGATATATCTTGAAACTTTTGTGTCGTTCCATTCAACAGCTTTTCTTCTCAAAGAAAATGGGCATATTTTAATTTTTATGCTTACTCTGTACTCGTCACTTTTGTCCTCTCTTTCATAAACATGAACATTGGCAATTCCTCCAAGAGAGTTTACAAGCTCTACTATATCGTAGGCCAACATTTTACTGCTGGTTGAGAAATAAATCCTATTCTTGTATGCAAAACCATCGGTATCCATCAAACCACGCAATAAAGAAAGGCGTTGGTCTTTGCTTCCATATTTATAAATATCAGGGATAAATTTATCACCTGACTTTACGTTTAACCCCAAGCGTTTTAAACGCTGAATATATCCTTCTCCATCTCCTTTGAGAACAATGCTATATTGTGGACAATCTGGAGCATCATTCTTTTTTAACTCATATTCGCATGGCAATATATCCTTTATCGTTTCTGCAATTTGGCTATCTATATCAGGATTTGAAAATAATGCAACGCTTCCAGTCAAAGAACCATCACCTATAAGAACACCAAGAATGTAAGGACTGACTTCATATTCCCGTTCTGGAAATTCCATTGCATCCGCCACAGGAATTTCAAATCGTGGCATCGCCTTTCTTCCGGTACGCTCCTCTCTTGGTGTCTGTTTACAGACAATTCCTTTTGATAACATCTCTTTTAAAGTCAGATTTTTAAAACCTGCTTTTCTACTGTTACCAGAACTTGCACGAACATTCCAAATATGTTCTTCATCACAATAGGTAACAGCCCCATCATTTGTTGTTACTTTATACACAGGTCGAACACCTTGCGGATATACACCGATAACTTCTTGGATTTTTCCATCCTTGCCCATAACCTTATCGCCAATTGAAATATCAGCAAGTTTCTTATACCCATGAGGGGTTAATACTTGACAATACAAAGGCTGGGCTTTTCCCATACCTGCCTGACCGTAAATCATCATCTTAACGGTGGAAGGAATTACCAATTCATTAGATTTCTTAATCAAACTCATAATACACTTATTTTAAAAACAATTTCTCAATACTTTTGAAGGCCCCTCTTTCAAAGCCTTCAGCTCTTTTCGTGAAAAGATTTTAGGGGAGTTCTTATATACACCCTTACGAAACCATTTGGCTGCACCGATAGCTATTTGATGGTCTAACCATCCTTCTCCAAATTCCTTACATGCCTGACTATAAGTAATTTCGTCCTTAGATGGTTCAAGATGCCTCGCAAACTCAGCAACAGCCTCTTTTGCAGCCTCTCTGATTAGGACTTGCAACTGCCATGCATCTATTTCCATAAGCACCTCCTTATTTTAAGCAGATAATTGCTGAGAAGCCCGGATATTCTGTTGCCGACACCCTGTACTTCACGTCCATTTTGTTCTTTAAGATTCCGATCAGCCGGAGGTCACGATTGCGGCGTGAGGCTTCCAGCTTGATTCCGTTATGCCGTTTCTTGTCGTAGGGAACCTTGTAGATGTCCCCTTTCTTCATTGCGTCAAACAGCCGTACTGTCTGGTAATTTTCGTCTACTGTAATTTCTCTTACCATAGTTTTAGTATTTGATTGTTTGCTGACAGAACGGGACTTGAACCCGTGACTTCCATGCTAACCCATACATGGTGTTCTACCGCCTGAACTACCTGCCAATAAAAATGCCGAACCTCAGAGCCCGGCACTTACCCATTTTTTATAACTCATAAAAACTAATCAACTAAAATGACCAACGATTTAACCATGTTCTTGAAACTCTCAAACTTCGATTCAATCTTTTTCTTTTCTTCCATATAGTAAAACATTGATTTTTGGTATTCCTCAGATTCACTTTGTAAATTCTGTGCGTATGCCACAAGTTCATCCTGCGTCATTCCCCGCAATTCTTCATTTGTTTTCATGTCTATTCTTTTTAATGTTATTGATTTCTGTTTCTATCTCTTTGTCGAACAGCTCGCGTCTGTCAAGCTCACGAGAACGAGCCGCCAGTATAGCATTGATGTCTGCAAAGTCATCACAGATGCTTTTTATTATTTCTTGCAGCTCGTTCATCATCTAATCTTTTTGCAATTAATATACTTGTTAATGTAAATCCGGTAAGACCAACCCAATACATAGCGGATAGGTCTTGATTGAAGTGCATCACCACCACTGATAATGCACAGAGAAAAAGAAGTTTTTTCATAATCGTGCGTTTTAAAATTCGTCCCCGTGGGCGTTCCGGTGGTTGCCTTACTGCTTACCAAACCTTTGATAAGCCACGGGATATATAGTTCTTGCTGGTGTCTAATCAGTGAAGATTGTCTTTGTAGCCGGCCTACGGCCACCTGCAATCGTATAAGTCGTTTTTGTTATCTGTGTGATTCGTATGCTGCGTTTGCTTAGTGCAGTCCATTACTCATACTCTTTTCACCCAGCCGTTATCGCTACTCAGTCGTCCGTTTCACGTCAGGCTTAACGGTAAGCCTAAAATTCCCATCATGTCAAAGAACCAATCAAGTAGAACCCTGCCCGATTCTCGCTATCGGTTGCCGTTCAGTCCGTCAGCAGGGTATATTTGTTACCAGCATATTACAGGCAATCCTTGTGACTGTTGCAGGTTGATGTAGTCCATGCCGTCATCTTCGCTGTAATCATCGCAATCGTAAGACTTCAACGCCTCTATTTCTTCTTCGATAATATCTTCAATGTCTTGCTTGCAGTCTGCATTGTATTTGCTGCAAACTTCTGATTCTGACATGCCTCTAACAGATTCTAACTCGCTGTAGAGTTCATCTAACTTGTTACTGACTTCTGTTGCTCTCATAGTCATGCGATATTTAAAAGGTTAGCTTTCTTAAAGCATCTGTATTCTTGTTTCTCTGTATCGAAGTACACCTGAACGGTGTCATTCTTCTTTCTGTTATCACCACTTGTCGCAGGTATCAGGTTTTCTTTCAGTGTACCGTAGGCCTCTCTGATGCTGCCGTCTACCTTCTTGAAGTAGAACTTAACTATTCTCTGCTTCATAGCTGCTTTCAGCTTCATGTTAGCCCAAGCGCATTTCAACGCTTCACTCATAGAGAAACCGTTTCTCTTTACGAAAGTCCACGCCATCAGCATGACTTCTTTTAATTGGTTTTTGATTTTCGTACTCATAATCGTGTGAGGGTTAGTTGGTTTTACTATTATTATTTCGTATATTTGTTTCGTATCTTAGTTTCGATATGCAAATATACTAACTTTAGTTGATATTTAAAATAAAATGTCAACTTTATTTAGTATATAAACATTGTTTAACTATTAAGTTTCTTAATACATTATTATATGAAGAAAGATAATTGGGCGTTAGGACTAAGCATGGCCTCAATAGTGATAAGCGTCATATCTATAATGCTATGGCTATGTAAATATGAACCTATAACATGGACTTTGCTGGATACTATAATGACCATGCTTTCTTTGATAGTGGCGATTATCTCTGTCCTTTTTGCATTTAATATGTTCGGACTGAGAAAGGAGCTTAAAAATGAGATAGAAGAAAAATTGAAGGAGATAAGCGACAGACACGTGATTCATAATGCAGATACTATAGTTTACATTGAAGCACGTTTATTGCATTTGGCTACGGAAATGAATAATATGGAAGATATTAGGCTGTCGATTTGTATGATGCTTGATGCAGCAGAAAAGAACCGGAAGAAGAATGACGTGGATTATATCATTAATCAACTCAAACAACTTGAAACACGCTTTGGGGACAAGCTGTTTGATGACGCATTCAAAAGGAAATTAAGGCTTAGAATGGAAAGAATCGGAGTTTTCTCTGACAGTGCGCTCCTTTTCCTCCATCATTTCACGATATAAGTCTATTCCGTGCCGAATAAGCTTATTAGATTCCTCAAAAGGGTTAAAATCATCGTTGTGAGAATTAGGCTCTTTACGGAGTATTTTTATGAACGCTGCAATACCCAATATGATAAAAGGAATCCAAAGTAATGTACATGCTATAAATACTTCTTTCATAAGAGTAATATTAAAAACACCCATAATAGGTACGAGCTATCATGGGTGCATATATTAAACCTCCTCGGAGGAATGTTTAACCAACTTGTTCCTGTAACACCTCGTACTTGTTACAGCTACAAATATACTAATAAAAGTTGATATGGAAGCAAAAGAACGAATAAAAAAAGCGTATGAATTTTTGCGTAGTAACGGTACTGTACACACCCAACAAGATGTTGCTGATGTTATGGGCGTAAAGAAAGAAAATATCTCTCGTGCATTTAATGGAAACGAGAAATATCTTACACCAAATTTTATTGCACGCTTCAATAATGCTTTTGGAGGTATTTTTAATGTTGATTGGCTTATTAAAGAGCATGGCGAAATGCTGAAAAAAGTTGATAATAAAAAAATAGAATCATCCATTTCCCAAAACGATATAAAGGAAGGTGATTATTCCGGCACTCTTGTCTATGATATTGATGCAACTTGTGGAACAGACCAACGGGATATTTATTTCACGCAAGAAAACATTATCGGCTCTGTAAACCTGCCAAATATCAGTAAGGATTCCAAAATCATACGAGCAAATGGAGACAGTATGGAGCCACGCATTTTTGATGGGAATATGGTTGTTATCCGCGAGATTCATAATTTGGAGGATATATTCTATGGACAAATGTATCTCATACTGTTGGATGAATATCGTATGATAAAATATATTCGCCGTTATGAGCCAGATGAAGAAAACTATATTATCCTACGAAGCGAAAATCCAAAATATGATGACATAAAACTTCACAAAGGGAAAATTAGGAAGATGTTCATCGTAGAAAATATATTGTCTGTCAAAACACAATTATAACCATGAAATTCAATCAATATCTTTGGAATTTATATAAGAACTCTCCTGAAGGAAAGTCCGCCATATCCGCCTTTTCAGACAGAAAAGAGTGGATAGAAGAAGAACGTCTTTTTGAGAAATATAATCCCCAAATTAAAGATGGGGTCAATTCTAAAATGATTTGCGAAATACTGGAAGATTTCTGGTGCTATAAAGTATCAGAATATGAAGGTACAGAATTAAAATCCCTGGATGATGCCGAAAAAATGTATGAGGAAATCATATCCACCGGTCTGATAATAGAATCAGAGGAAGTTCTAAAGATTGGTGACTTTGACAGGATGTTAGAGTATGTACCATTCCTGTCAATGGAGTTGAATTATTTGTTTGGAGAATATTTCTTCCCTTATATCTACATAGATGAGTTTTATCAGCTTACAAGGCTTGCGGACTACTTTGAAATAGAATTACCTCCAATACCAGCGAAGCCAGACTATAAAGTTAGGTGCATGTATTATTGGGAACTATGCAAGATATTCTATCAATTCAGAATCGAGAACGGTTTATCTCCTGATGAGTTAAGCGCATTCATGTACGATTATGTTCCAAACCTCCTGACCAAAGAAGATAATACAGAAATGCCAAAACCATCCGCGGCATGGTTTATTGGAGGATTAATTAAGGGATATGGTAAAGAATGGACTACCGGATTCTGGCAATCCAGCAAAGACACAAAGAGAGGAGATATTCTTGTCCACTATGAAACTTCCCCTGTTAGTGCAATTACCTGTTTGTGGATTGCGCAAACAGATGGAGTTATAGATCCTTTCTTCCATTATTATAGCAATACTTATATAGGGGACAGAATCGAAATTCCGCATATCTCTTTAAAGGAACTAAAAGCCGATAGATACTTTTCAGATCATCCGCTTGTGAGAAAGAACTTTCAAGGAGTCAACGGATGGCCAGTCACGGGAAAAGATTATGCAGAACTCATGAGAATGATAGAAGGAAAAGGATTTGACATATCCGTACTTCCACAGATTTACACCCCTTCATTACCTGAAGGAATAGTCATTAAGGAGGAAAAAGATGTAGAGAAAAAACTACTGGAGCCATTGTTGAATGAAATGGGGTGGTATGAGCATAAAGACTACATTCGTCAGTTGCCAATCCATGCAGGGAGAGGACATCGTATATTCCCGGATTATGCACTTCATTATGACAACAAGCCAGAAGAAGAAAAAGCAAAGGTATTGATTGAAGCAAAATACCACATGAAGAACAACCATGAAATAGAATCAGCCTTTCTTCAGGCATTCTCTTATGCCAAGTTACTTCTATCTTCGGTGATTGTTTTGTGTGATAAGGAATGTATTCTTGTCTATGAGAGTAAGGAAGGATTCAGCAGGAGCAGATACAAAAAGTATTATTGGGAGGACATGAGAAATCCTGATTTATATAACGAATTAAAGAACAAACTAACTATCTAAATCCATGAAGAAAATACTGCTGACTATACTGGCAATATCATTGTTTGGCTGCGGAGGGAACAAGCCATCCCAGGAACAGAAGGATAAAGCCGACAGATACGTTCAGAGTCTTGTGGATGCCGATATAGGAATCTACAAAGGCGAACTGACCGACGCAAACTTTCTCATCCTTGCCGTAGACGCTTATTCTGGAGCAAACTTTGATGCTTATGCACGTACATATCTAGAAGAAGCACAAAGTAAAGGATTGGAGATAAAGGGAGTCTATATTGTAGACATCAAGAACTGTCAGTTCGGTGACGGATGGGTATCTGGGGATAGAATAGGAAAAGCATTCAAATAAATTAAGCCGAAGGTCAATCCTCCGGCTTTTCTTTTGTATAGAAACTCCAATCAAATAAATCTATCAGTTTACGGTTTGCTTCCCAAAGCGGTTTAAAGTCCTTTTCAATGTAAACCCTCGCAAGTGCCAGCTTTGGATCACTATGGTTCAGCATTTCGTCCACACGTGCAATATCAATCCCAAGCCTATTGGCACAAATGGACGCCATCGTGTGACGGGCATAATAGAAGTTCAGGTCAGGAACACCGATTTCAGCCCCAATCGTCTTTAGTTCCCGATTTACCAAACCATTGAAATTCTTCGGATCGGAAAACCTCTCACGGAAAGAGAACAAAGAATCATGCCCCTTATGCTGTTCCATTATACACATAATCTCCGGCTCTACCTTAACCTTCATCTCCGCTCTGTCACTTCTGCGGGTACGTGTTTTCTTTCTCTCATAGATTAATACACCATCCTCTACCCTGTTCGCTTCATACATGTCTGCCGTATTCATACCCATAAGCCCGAATGACAAAAGGAACACATCCTTTGCCAGGTTATACAAAGAATTGGGATAAGTCTTATATGGCAGGTCAATGATCTTTTGAACCTGCTCTATAGTAAGAGCCCTCGGCTTAGGAGTATTCGGTCTGGGTATAGAATACTTTGCAAATGGCGACAAGGGAATATTGATCACGCCGTTTTCTTCGTCGTTGAACTCATCCTTGGCCATACGATGTATAAACTTCAAAGTCGACATGTAAGATGTGACCGATGCTTTAGCCTTTTCGCCTTCCAGAGCAACCATACCATCCTTACGATTGAAGTATAACTTAGGCTCAGAAAGAATAAACGCTTCAAACTTCTTTAGAAATGAAAGGTTGATGGAATTTATATCAAGGCTTCCACCGACAAAGCGTTCCAGAGCATTAATGGCTGTCTGGTGAGCTTTGGCAGTTCCGGTTCTTCCCTGCGTCCTGATCAGAGCGATATATTTACGGGCATATTCTATAAAATCAAGTGTGAACTTCTTGTCATGCTTGGCAGTGATATATTCTACAATCTGGTCGACATCCCATTCCTCCACCTTCGGACCAGCTTCAGCCAGCTTATGTCGGTACGTACATATTCCGGAGCATCCCCGTTCACTTTCCGGCAGCCTA